>Ga0256404_1001151_pt1 | contig 66163 bp, 45 predicted proteins | sample RumenRJG_01DNA_FD_185990 | JGI IMG/M metagenome (GOLD analysis project Ga0256404, IMG submission 185990) | Bovine rumen microbial communities from Lethbridge, Alberta, Canada - RJG_01 | ecosystem: Host-associated > Mammals > Digestive system > Stomach > Rumen | place: Canada: Alberta | collected... | reverse complement strand
AGATGGCAAGTTTTATTTAAAAATAGAGACGGATGATCCTAAAAGATTTATTTTTATGGATCATACCACTTTCCAAGAACTTGAGGATGATTAACTAATATTAAGAAAGATAAAACAAGCAGAATATACGCCTTATCAATCATTATGTCAAGTTTGTTTTCGTGATTTGCTCACTTTTAATTTTATAATTTGCGATAAATTGCTTTCATTTTTTGCCGTAAATTGCTTTTAAGAATAGAAAGAAAAATCGGTTTGCAAATGTTATTTTTCGAGACTGATTTCAACTGCAAATGAAAATGCAAGAGAAAAGCAATGTTTTTGAACACCATCGAAAAACAATGAATTTTAATAAACGATAACGAACATGTATTTTTCTTGCATTTTTTGTGTATTTTTCTTGTTTCAGACCCAAAATCGTGCATTTTATCGAGCAATAATGAACAATATTAGCGATCAATAACGATGAAAAAACGTTATTTTTGACGAACTACGGAACCGAAGGCTAGAGGTTCGAACCCCCTATGGCGCGCCAAAGCAATATAATCCGAACTACTGGCTTGTAACAGGCGAATGGTTCGGATTTATTGTTTTTTTGTAAGAAAAAAGGCAGAAAGGAACTTTCCCCTCTGCCTTTTTCTTTTCGCTTACTACGTTTTTATTGTCATATTATCCGTTTCTGCATCTTTCTTATCATCTTTCGATAAGGTCGTTTTGTTCTTCTCTTTTTGCCTTTTGGCTTTCCATTCTTCAAATTCTTTTTGTATTTCCTCCGATTCAAATAGTTTTTGGATGGCAGGGATCATAGCTCTCGCTATGCTGTCGATCTCAAAGTCGGGTATCCCCGTTGTGTTTTTGCGTTTCCTCGTAATACTTCTCCTTTTTGTGTCCTTTCCCTCATTTTTATAACGTATCTCCATTCATAATTCTGTGTTTTGCACTTGTCTTTTCGTGTCTTGCGACATCTCGACCTTTCATACGTTTTTTCCGTCAAACGACCTTCTTCCACGCCTCTACGCTTGATTATTTCTCTTTCTATCCCCTTTTGAAGATCCCTATCGTTTGACTTCTTTCGCCGATTGGACTGCTCCGGCATTGCTAAAAAATCCTTCTCTTACTTGCTCGAATAATTGCTGTTTGAATGGCTCTTATTCTGTTCTTCTTGTTTCTCTTTTTCAATTTCCTCTTTTATTTCATCCACGCGACTACGGGATAACGGAACGGGTTGATCGAACATATCCACGAAAGGTTGAAAGATACCGCTTGCACGGAAGAACACCCGTCCGAACGCTTCCGGTTCTCGCTCGCGGATCATTGTTATTCCCTTAATCGCCGTCTGACATCTCGCCTCTATCCCTTGCAGTCGTTTCGTTTCTTGGAACAGATCCGCACTATCTTTGGCAAGGCGGGTATTCTCTTCCTGCAATCGTTTGTTCTCGACGGTCAAAGCGACGACTTGATCTTTCAATCCTCTTCTTCCGTGGGCGACGTCGCCGTTCTTTGCGTCCTCTAACGCTTGATTGTAATCCGCTTCCTTGTCCCGCTCTGCTACGATCTGTTCTTTCTCCGCTCTCGCTTCTCGGATTTTCTCTTTCGTTTCATTCAGATGTTCTTCGGCAAGGGCATTGGCTTCCTTTAAGTCTTCGTACTTGGCTCTTGCGCCTGCGGTGATCTCTTCGGCTTGGCTCTCGGCTTGTTCGACGATCTTCTTTGCTTTGAACTCCGCCGTGGACAGGTGTTCCTCTTGACTTCCGCTCTTTCCCCGTTCCAAATGCCACTTCGGCTCCAACCACTCGTATAGGTTGGTTTGCAGATCCCGTAAGGCTTGCGGGCAGAATAACTCTTTGGCGCAGAGACGATTTTCCACAAAGGGGATAAGGTTCAGGTGCAAATGCGGGTTCGTTTCATCCTTGTGGACGACCGCCGAAACAACGTTCTCTTCGCCGTACGTATGTATAAAAAATTTCGTTGCGTCGGTAAAGAGTTCTCGCTGTTCTTCTTCCGACAGGTGCGCGAAATACGGTTGATCCGAACCGAAGACAAACGAACATAAAAGTACGGCGTCCTTGCGCGGTTTCTTGTTCTCTTGCGCGAGCCGCTTTTTGACGTACTCCGTATAACTCTCCTCCCGCTGGATAATGTGATAATTCTTATGAGTGCGCGTAGCGTCAATTTGCGGATTGCTCGCTTCATAGGTTTCGTCCCGTTCGTTCTCTTTTTCAATAGGAACGATTTCGTTCTTATGGTATTTCTCCATGTGACAAACAACGTATGATATGGTTTTTTCCTCCTTTTACAATGATTTTTCTCGGTGGACAAAAAGCCTCGCAGAGACCACACTTTGCGGAGCAAAGTATAGTGGGCTATACTTTTGTCCTCGCAGTTTCTTCGACTATGCTTTTTCGTCCAAAAATTTGCTTACGGTTTTTTCTCTTAATTCGAGCCTTTAACGACCGCTCGAAAGTCATTCTACAATCATATTCATCACCATCCTTTCAGCCACAAAAAGGGCATAAAAAAGCCGCCGATATATCCTACCGCCGACTTCGTTATTTGTTGTTAAGTTGTCGTCATTTACGTCTTGATTACTTCATCAATTACACCTCCTTTGCCAACCGAATACGCGAAAACGGAAGTCCGTCGAACTCCCGAAAACGTCAATTATTTACTTGTTTTCTCTGATTTTTTGTACGCCCAAAAAAACCATCAACGCTCCCCGAATAATCACTTAACGTGATCGTTATCGGAAAACTCCGGCTTCTTTACTTTGTCGGTATTTGGGTATACCAACAAAACCCGTCGTCGCAATCCGCTTTTATCGTCACTATCGGATCGCTCGGGTGTACTTGGGCGGACATACAATTTCGTTTCGCCCAATGCGTATGCTTCGCCAACCCTCTCATGAGGGTTTCATCTCAAATATTCGATTTTACTCGAACATTCTCCTACGCGGAAACAGTATATCATCCTTTTTCTTTTCCGTAAAGTTCAAGGTGTCCGCGATAACGGACACTTTAGCGTTTTTCGTACCATTTTGAGTTCACATTTTTTTTGTAAACACATTAACCATAATCATTAACTAGAGGAAATATCACTCATTTGTTTTCCCATCTGAAAGTATTCGTATAAATCTTTTTTTAATTCAGCCATACTTTGATATCGACTTTCTGGTTTGTTCCATGTGCAATTATTGGCAATTTTTTGTAATTCATGGTTTGACTTTTTGGGACTGCCCGTCTGTATGAAATTAATTAGTTTCCCCACTGAAAATATATCACTAGCAATCCCTGCTTTATGAAAGTTTTCATGTTGTTCTGGAGCGACATAGTCATTCCTTCCATAATGTTTTATTATCGTATCATCAATTTTTTCTGCATCATTCAAAAAACGAGCGCACCCAAAATCCGCTATTTTTAATGTTTGAATATTATTCTTTTCTATAAATAAAAAATTCCCAGGATGTAAATCTCTATGTAAAATATTATTTTCGTGCAAAAAAGAAACGATATTTACTACTCTCTCGATGGTTTCTTTTTTATTAATATTGGCTCTATTACCTAAAACATATTTTTCTAAACTATCTTCTGCAAACTCCATTAGGTAAGACGAACCATCAAAAAGAGAACTTTTTTCGAGCGAAATGACATATGGACTCTTATACCCCCAAATATCATTTAATATTCTGTATTCTAATTGAATATCATGCTCTTTCGCTTTTTTCCTAATAAAATTTCTTCCTCCGATTCTTTCAATCCACACATAAGAACATGAACCTTGTTCATTAACTATCTTCTCATCTTCAAATTTTAATTCGCTACATTTTAAAATATTATTTATTTCATTTAACACTTTATTGGGGTTACAACTTGCATGAAGCAATGCTTGTATAAAAATAACCTCATTATTATCAATAAGTGCAATATCATTATTAAAAGTAAGCGGTTGTCCTGTGCCATAGAATGACGCCATCCACTCATCTTGTAACATTACTTTTTCTTCTTGAGACATTTTACGTGGATAATTACTTAATCTTTTTAATGTCTCATTGGTAAACCAAAACATTTCAATGAATATCGTTATTAAAATCGTATATTTCTGTTTCTCTAATAGTAGTTGATAACCTCTCTTTTATCTTGTTAACTTGCAATGAATATTTTTTTAAATCGTTCTGATTCATATAGTTTACAAGAGCTTCTAAGTATTCTTTTAAATATGGCAACTCGCTCCCAGACCAACTGTGTGGACCAGAAAACAAATGTAGCGATTCCAGTATCTTTTCCGATATTTTATTATTTATCAATTTATCCAAAAAACTTATTTGTCTGCTCACTGATAAATCGCCAATCATCCAAGCCATATGTGCTAAAGTTGTTTGGTCTGTTATATTAATTTTTATAAACTTATCAATTATTGTTAAATAATTTTCATCATCAAGTTCTTTCAATTTGGCTGTAATAGAGAATTGATTTGTAAAGAAATCTGTTTCCGATAAATGTTTCACTACGGCATCGCAAAAAAACGGGATATCATAAAGTTTTTTTAAAGAAATATATCTGTTTTTACCATCAAACACAAACCCGACAACCCTAAAAAGATACTCCTCATTTTTGAGGGAAATATATTTTAAAAAGGTTGCATGCGTATCACAAATTTTTCCGACTGCCAATAGTATAAAATATGCTTTTATCAACAGCCCTTCATCTTGATTAAATAAAGAGAGTAATTCATCTATCGTGACATAATCAAAAAACAGTGTCTCTATAAAATGATATGACTGTCTATTATTCTCAATAAAACTTTTTAATATCTGCTGTAGAAAGCCTTGCTTATACTTTTCATATTGTTGCAATAATAATAACTGTTCATTGCCCCAGCTAATATTTTTTTGGAAAAAATCTTCGCTTGTAAAAAACGAAAAAGCCGATTCATATATTTCATCTGTTATTTCATCCTGATCGATTGAAAAATAAATTTGAGATATCCAATCAACTTTTTTTGCAATGGAACTTAGGTTTAGCCATAAGAGTAGACTGGTTTTATCTTCAACATATTTAACAATATTTAACGGTTGACAATCAGTTTGGGGATCATTTGACAAAAACTCTATTAATAATTCATAATATTTATCCTTATCTTTTTTTTGTATGTACGAAAAAGCAGTGTTGACAAGCTCGCTATATTTCCAATAATCATCCTTTGTGCAGACCTTATCTATTGCTATAAGATCCGCTATAACGTTCTTTTCATTTGCATATTCTGCTAAGTCAGATTCTATCTCTTTTTTTACATCTTTATTGTAAATTTTTGTATCATGTGAGATATATCTCATATATAGTTTCATAGCAGGATCATCTGCTAATTCAACATAAATACCTCTAATATCATCCATTTTTTTATACGGATGAAGCAATGCATAGCAAAAGATTTTGTCGGACAATTCTTGTTTTTCAATCTCGTTATATAAAGACTTTGCGTATTTTTTATCCACAATTCTTAATTGGTAATCGCTTTGAATGCCATAAGAATTCTTATAAAAAAGCGTTTTTAATTCTGATAGATATTTGCCTTTCTTTACCAATAAAGAAATTGCAGCCCAAAGCTTTTCTCTTAGAACCTCAAACTCATTGCATTTATAATAAGAAATTGTGTAGAGAGTTATGGAGTTCTTTTGAGTTTCTTCTGATGTTTGTACTACCAGAGGATAATAAATCTCAATTAATTTATAAAGCAAATCATAATAATCACCGGTTTCATTAACGATTTCAAGAGCACTTTTTAATGCATAGATTTGCGATTGATATTTATAATAAAAAGATTTTCGTGAAATACCGTAAAAATGGGGAAGGCTATCGATAGCCGCTTTCCTCAAATTGTTTTTGTTTTGCAATAAATCATATAATAATGAAATAGCCATAGAAAAGCGCTGCGGATCTTCAAAAAATCTGTTTAAAAGATTCAACCATTTTGAAAGATCGTAAACCCCCATTTGGTCATAAACGGCTTCTTCGTTATAACTTTTTAACATTTCCTTACAACAAGATAAACAGTCTTCAGGATAAAGAGATGAAAAATTAGAAAAGAAATCTAACATCCTTTTTTCATTTTTTTGTTTTAAAACATCTTTTTCCACGGAATCTAATTCTTCCCGAATTCTTTTGTCATTTGCTCCAAAATTGTAAATCAGTGATTGAATCAGATCTATAAAATTTGTGCGATTAGTATCGTAAAATGTGTTAAAGATATCAACAAATTTTATTTCTTTTTTCTGGAACACAAGATCATAAAACAAATAATCAGCTAGTATTTGATCGGCTATTTCAATAGCATTATTGTCAAAAAAATAATTAATAAGCTCGTTTTCTTCCGCTATATCGCAATAACGAATAAACCAATCTTCATCAAACTTAAAAACTTTCGCTAATGCATTGATTTTGTCCTTGCTCCGCACATCCATTTTCTTCATAAAAGAGATGGCGACCAAAGCTTTTCGAAAGCCCTCGTCTTTTAATTGATCTATTTCGTCATTTACTTCTTTATAGTATTTTTTTAAAATATCACAAATACTTTTTTCCGTTTTGTCTTCGGATATTAAAACATCCGATGTCATTAAAGCAAATCTCAAGTTTCCCTTTGATACATCAATAATGGTTCTCAACCATTTATCGTTTACTATTCCATAACTTTGCTTGATTATTTCTTTTATTTGTTCTTCCGTTAATGGTTGCACAGGCACAAGATTGTAAAAATTATTTTTTAAAGATTTTTCCAATTGATCCTTTGCATAATCTCTTACCGTACATAAAACAAAAAGATTTTCATTGCCTTGCTGTTCAACAAAATTAATGACGTCTTGAATAAACTTAATTCTGTTTGCGTCATCAATCAAAAAAAGTGTCTTTTTATCTCCCTTAACTAATTGTTGCAACTCATTGACGGTATTAATATTGCACATTCTAATACAAAAAGCATTAAACTGTTTATTCGTCTTTAATTCTTTCGCAACTTCTAAAGCAAGTCTTGTTTTCCCGCATCCAGACGGACCATATACTATTGAAACACGACGTTCATAGAGCTTCTCTATAATAGTCTGTTTTTCTTTTTCTCGAAATGAAAAAGGATTATCCTCTTTTATGCCGAAATTATTGACTTTAACATACTCGTCAATATCCAAAATACTACCACTGGAACTACATATACCAAGATATTTTGCAGCTAAATATCTGTAATCTTTTTTTAAAAAATAAGAAATGTCATCTATTCCCCAAAAAATGAAGGCTTGTTCGTTGCTTTGGCAAAAGGATTTGCAAAAAACCTCATACCTCTGAAAATTATCTATCCCTAACTTAGAAGTACATGCGTAAATGACTTGTTCTATTTTAATATTATTATCTTCTGCAAGCCTTTTACACTTGTTTAAATCATCTTGTATTTTTCCTTGTGGTCCCAATAAACCTGTTTCTTGCGTTGTTACCTCTATAAGTCTTTTATTGTTGGTTCCCTCTTCTATTATCCAAATATCCGGAGTCCCTTGCCTGCTTTTCTGCTTTCCAGCGACTTTCCCAATATGAGAAATGCTTCCAATCGGATATTTTTGCTCTATTATCTCGCGCACCAATTCTTCGAATCGTGTTTGATTTAATGCTTTTATTGCTGTCTCATATATAGTAAAGTCAATTGTTGCCATATCTTTTCTTCCTTATTAAATTATGTGCTGGATTTTTGTGTGATTGCGCCGGCTCGAATAAAACGGCGTACTCCTTTATTCTACAGTTCCCTCAATGCGAGCTATTTCGTCTGTTGATAAGCCATACAAGCTATATACTAACGAATTTAGCTTTATTAATAAATCTTTTTTATCGTCTTTATTAAACAATTTATCATATATTTCTTCAATCTCTAGCATAACTTTTTTTTCTGGAATTATAATAGGTAATGACCTTAAATTCTCAAGTTTAACTTGCGGAAAAACTCTTCCAGTTTCATGAACTTTTTGATCATATAAATAACGAATATAGTTTGAATTTAATACGCAGCATAAATATTTATAAGATACTTTATCCGAATAATCTTCATTGATAAGAGCGGCTTGAATGCTTCTCCCAAAATATCTTCCGACATCATCTACTACACAAACGGGATACTGTGCTGTTTGTCTCCAAATAAGTTTTGGAGCAATATTAAAATACTTTGTATTAATAATAACTCGTTCATTTTCTGCAAGAGGAATGTTTAATCTAACATAACGACCAGTATGACTATTAATAGAGAATTGCCCTATGTCCTCACCCTTCCAATATTCTACATCGGCTTCTTTTTCCTTTAATCCTTCATATAATAATCGTTTGCTTAAATCTGATTTCCCCTTCTGTTGCAATCCAACATTTACTCTCTGATAATTTATCCCAGCATCTTTAAACTTGACAATTCTTTCTAAGGTTAAAATATTTTTTTCGTCACTATTTGATAACGCTTCAAGAAAATTATAATTGGTATTCCGAATAATAGTATTCTGTTCAATAAAAATGCCGCAATTAATATTGGATACTTTCTCCTCAATAGAAGATAATTGACTAATATCATTAATTAGTATATGATTATCATCTTTTATTCTGTGCATTAAAAGTGTAATTGCTGTAGGGACAGTTGCAGTAAACATATTAAATCCCAAATTCACAATATTGATGAGGTTAGTTTTTAATAAAACTGTCCTAAGGTCTTTATACCGAGGTTGTGATAAATATGTATTGGGCGTAATAAACGATACAACACCTAATTGTTTCTTGACCAAATGATTAATTGCTAAATCAAAAAACAATTTATAAATATCTTTAAATCCTTTTGTCGTTTCCGGATAGATCTTCTTGTAAAAACCAGTTAGGTTATCAATATCAGCCCCATATGGTGGATTAGCAATAATAATATCAAATCCATCTTTGATTCCAAACATCCATTCGGGATCGAACCAATCGGTCGCTTTGTTCTCAAATGGTTTCCATTGAGATAACTGCTCATACTCTTTGGTAGATAGCTTACTATTTTGAATAGTCCTAATCAACATATCTTGTTGCAGACTTTGAAATTCGGATTTTAATTCCGCACGACGAGTTGCATCCGCCGTAAAAAATTCTTCTCGAATTTCTTTCAATTTATCAATATGGTTTATTTCCTCAAACAAGGACATTTGTGATTCCATAATCGGTGCGCCGTTTTTATTTTTTAAAAAGCTTTTAGCCACGTTTTTTTCCAATGGAATCAATGAATTGGCTATGATAAATTTAAAATCCAAGTTAGGGAGCGGTTTTATGTTACGATTATATTCTGTGTCATCGACTTTCTCTTCGATAATCAAAGAAAGGAAACAACGCAAACGAGAGATTTCCACCGCAATCGGCTGAATATCGATACCGTAGATGGATCTTTCAATGACGGTAATTTTCCTTAAATAGTCCAACTCGCCATTCCGAAATTTCTTTTCAAACGCTTGTCGAACATATATCGGCGCACCTTTAACCATTTCGTCAAACCACAGATCGGCACCGGGATCTACTTCTTGCAAAATATAAACGATTTTCTGCAACATACCGATCGGGAATGCACCAGAACCGCACGCCGGATCAAGAACGGTAACCGTATAAAGAGCCTCTATTAGTTTCTTCTTTTCGACAGCAGTAAAAACCGCCAATTCCGCATCGTCTTTAGAATAGCTTATTAAGGCTTTGAGCTTTACTTCATCAATACCGGTTTTCGTCTTCAGATACTCGCAAAGGCTACTATCTACCATATAGTCTACAATATCACGAGGGGTATAGAAACTTCCGGTGCTTTTCTTTGCGTTTTCGCCTGTTTCGGGGTTGATTTCCGCTAACAGATTTTCAAAGATACGACCGAGCATTTCCGGATCGATGGAAAGTTCAATGTCGTATGCAGTATTTTCATCCACGGTAAAGTTATATTGCCCAAGCGTTTGATATAACTGCTTGAACCATTCGTTCGGAATCGTGACTTGTCCGTATCTTCCGCCATGCAATATCGGATCATACCTATACATATCGTCCGTATGGGGACTGAACAAACCGCCGTTAAGATAAGGTATTTTGTTATAATAATCCGTATCAAAATCACGTTTTCTGCTATTAATCGGTGTATTCAACAATTCAAAGAAAAGTGGCTCCAATACTTGGTGGTAATAATTATTGCTCCCGTCGATTGTCGCCGTCGATAACATATCGTCAGGAACAAGAGGAACGCCGCTTACACTGCGCTTTTCCCTCAAAAACCAACAAAACATAATACGCCCAATCAGCCGCACCCCGAATTCCGCGTGTTTGTTGTGATCGAGAGAGCCGTACAATCGCAAGAGTTTTTCGTACGTCTTGCCGTTTCGCTCCCCGCCGACAAGTTCGGTAAACGCCGTAGCGATTTCAGCGTAAAATTGCTTGTTGACGACTTCGACGGAGAACCTGCCGATCAATTCGTTAAGGTCTTTGACTTTTCCCTTTTCAATCAAAAACTTGTAAGCGGTTTTCGTCTTCATTCCTATACCGAGCGTATAAGAAAAACGTCTCGGATTGGACAAAACTTTTACGATTTTATCTCCGTTGAATTCATATTTACTTGTTAAAAGGGAAATACGGAAGTTTTTTTCATTGGCGTTCACGAATGCGACGAGCGCATTATTGATATGCAATCCACGCAAAATTTTAAACATCTCTTGGGTAATCGCCACACGACGATTATGCGTGCCTTCTTTTAAATACACTTCAAAAACCGTCAACTCACAAGCTTCGGAAGTGCCCAGTTGTTTTACGGTAGAAAAAATATCGTTTTTAAACCATACGTCGTGTACGTCGCCGGCATAATCGGGCAACAGTACGTCTTTGGCTAAATAGGTAAAGTTATCTATATGATATTCTTTTGCCAATACGATTTTGGCTTCCTCAATCGTCATTTCTCAAGTCCTCCGTAAACATTATGACTTCCGTTTGGGAATCAATGGCTTCCGCTCTTGTCTTTATGTTGTCTATGTAGTTTTCCGGTATCTGTTTTTTAACTTCTTTTGCCAATTCAAGAGCTTTCGTTTCGTCCGTAGGCACTTTTAAATTGGCTAAGTATTTCAACTCACCATCGCTTAGGTCATCGTATTTTTGTATCACCTCGATCAAGTCGCCTATAAACGATCTTTCACGATTGCATACGCTTTTCAATCGTTCCAAATTCTCTAATGCTTCGCCACGGCGTTTATCTAATTTGATTTTTTTATAGGGTCTCGTCAATTCTTCGCGTAGCTTTGCAAATTTTTCATCTATCAATTCATCAAAGGGGAAACTCTCCTCTTCGGGTGTCGCCTTGAAAAGTTTGAGCAATTGTTCCGGCGGAACGATTTCCGCACTCGGATAATCCGGTTTTGCCAATGCAAATAAAGCGTTGTCGCCGCGTTTTGCAAATGAAATGGCACACGGTTGCGGTTGCCCCTTGCGTACAATTCTCGCACGCTCCGGGATTCCCATTGCTTTGTTTAATAAAGCTACGTTATCTTTAATCAAATTGTAGTCGTTGCGATACGCTATATCCCAACTCCTTCCGTCTTCTTCGGCGCTGGCTTCGTCGTACAGACGTTTGAAATAACTCTTCAAGGTTTCGTCCGGCGTCAACGTCTTCGTGTCGCTACCTACAATATTGTTGATAAGAAGCATTTTTAACGTGGAAATACCTCTGATAAGCGTGTTTTCTTCACCAATATCCGTCGGGAAAAAGTTATAAATAAATAATTTTTCAAACATTTTCCGATTTATACGATTGATACGACCGATTCTTTGAACCACACGCGTGGGATTGTACGGAATATCATAATTGATTAATGCACCGGCACGGTTTAAGTTGAAACCTTCACTCAATGCATCCGTCGCCACGATGATGTCATAATTGTTTTCTTGTCCGGCGGCTTTATACGATGCGTCAAAATTACGCTTTACGATATCTCGATCCGCATTGGACGATGAGCCGCTGTACAAAAGCACTCTGAACCCGTCGGATTGCAACCGATCATGAACGTAAAACGCCGTATCGGCATAAGACGTAAAAATAACGATTTTTCTGTCAATATTTTCTTCTTGCAACTGGCGGATTTGATCTTTAACTTTATTGTACTTGGGATCTTCGCCGACTTCATTCGTGGAAAACCATTTATTATGTATCTCGGTAAGCAAGTCGATATCGTTTTGTACGGCAATGATGAAGTCTTCTTTGAAAAGGTCTTTTTCAAAGGGTAAAGCTTTTTTCTTAATCTTGCTAACGTCTATCGGCTCGGTGTCGATGTTTGTGATAGCATCCAAAGCATCTTGAAAGTCCTCGTCATCCGGATCGGATAAATAGCCGCTCTTTTTAATCGGCACATATCCTTTTGCCCACCATTTTTTTATGTTTTCATTCGATTTTAAGATGTTATCCAACGTGGTTTTAAAAGCCGCTTTGGAACTTTCAAACCGCATAACGAGTTGCCGTTTGATAAATTGTGCCAAGTTCCTTTGGAATTGTTGGATATTGATTTCATTAAACAACTCGCCGTATTTTTTGTTAAAAGCGTCAACGTCTTTTAAGTATTGCGAGGGATTATATCTTGCGCAGATAAAGCGATTGCTTAATTGATCCAACGTATCGAGATAAAGATCTCGAATCGCGCCCAAATCATATTCTTCCAATTCCGGACCGACGACCTCAGGGAATTGAATGTTCTGCAACCGCAAATCCTCGGCGTATTCGGTAATCTCTTTTAAGTCTATTCTGCTACGGCGAATAATGACCGGATTAATAAGCACTCTCAATTCGTCGCTAAGTTTGTCCAGTTCCGCTTTTATTTCATCCGTAAGATTCTTTTTTCCTTCTTTCTCCAGCTTATTATAACGGGTGATAAGTTCGTGGAATTTTACGCTCAAATTATCCACGGAATTAATGGTTGATCGACTCGGCGTTTGAAATAACTTAACCAAAGCAAACAAATCCTGCGGGCGGTTGTTATAAGGCGTAGCCGACAAAAGAATAACTTTATTTTCCGGATTAGAACGTGTTAATTGATGTAAAAACTGATAGTCCGTCGTCAATTCGTTTCTGTACCGATGCGCTTCATCCAAAATATAAAGGATAGGGTTAGGACCGGAAGCATAGGTATTATAAACCTCTTCAATCTTTCCGCTACTAAACACTCTTGCCCCACGAATTCCGAAATCCTGTTGATAATCTTCCCATTGTCCAACAAGGTGCGGCGGTGCAATAACGACTGTTTTCGATATATCAAGATTCCGAGCGATTGCCGATGCGATAACGGATTTGCCTAAACCTACGACATCGGCGATAATGACGCCGTTATTTTTGTTAATACAATCCACGCCCGCTTTTATTGCGTCAATCTGATATTTAAAATTGGCGAATTTGCCCTTCGTAATATCCGACGGTGTTTCCACCTCGTTTTGATCAATCGCACTGTAAAGTTCGTACAATATTCTTACATATATTTGGTACGGCGACGGTTTCGCAAATATCCAAAGTTTTTTCTTTATTTCTCTCTCGAAATAATCGTCTGCACCATCTTTAACGGAAATATCGATTGCTTGGCTATCATTCCAAAGTCTTTCAAACTCATTTTCATACAAATCATATCTTTCGTTTGATCTGCTTACTTCATTTAATTCGCCCTGACCGATGAGGCCATTGTATGTAAAGTTCGATGACCCCATAAACACAGTTCCTTTTTCTCCGAGCAAATTGGTGTTCGGTTTATCTGTAATAATATATGCCTTTGCGTGATCCGGTTTCTTTGTCATTCGTATTTCCAAAGAACCGTCCTGCATTTTATCCAAAAACATCTTGAATACGCTTTGGCTACTTGTCGAGTCGAATTCTTCCGATAAAGCAGATTTGTTTACCATATCGATAAAACTCTGCGTAAACATCTTTTTCTTTTGAGAATTATTTTTAAGCAAAAAACCGTGGTTGGTGTAACCCGCTAAATCTTCTTCTTTGTTGACTTTTAGCACACGGCATAATTCGTTTATGTAAGCCGGATCAATTGTATTACCGACCAAAATCCTGATTTTTTTGTCTTTTAATTCCTCTGCTAAAGCATTAAAGCCTGAAAAATAAAAGAAAGCCACCCAAATATCTATACGTTCTGCATTTTGCAATGCAGATTTCAATTCGTCGATCATTCTAAGATTGCGATTCGTTATTATAGACGGCATATTACTCCTTTTTGATATTGTTTTGACGACATATATTTTTACGAACGCCAACACTACCTCAGTTTACTATTAATAGTTTACCACATTTTGCCCCTAAAAGCAAGATTGATAGAGGGCATAAATAAATATATATAGTGGAAAATTATTTGTAAAGGTCTTACTGTCCCATTTTTAGGACACCTTGTGCTTGACATAGAAAAAAATATAAATATGATTAAAAAAGGGATTGACAAACCACGAAAATTCGGTATAATGATAGCATAATACCATTTTCGTATTGACACGTCATGATATAGGCAGTTTTGATATGATAAAATGTAATTAAATGAGGTTTTCATGGAAAAAAATATTGTCGGTCAAAGGTTGCGGGAATTGCGAGAACAAACGAAGTTGTCGCAAGCAAAATTGGTTGCGAAAATCGGAGACATAAAACAGCCTGTTTATGCGCGGTATGAACTGGGATCACTAATGCCGTCCTATTCTACTTTGGTGCGAATCGCCGATTTTTATGACGTATCTTTGGACTATCTTCTCGGTCGGACGGACAACCCGCAAGGGAAAGTTTTCGGAGCGAAATTCGCAAAAGAACAACAAGCGGACGCCTTTATCGAAATGTGCTTTGATCCGTCTACGGAAGCCAATGCAAAACTGAAAGAAGCAATACGGAAACTATTGGAGGAAGGAAAATGAGCGAACAACATTTTATTATTTTCAAAACGGAAGACAACAAGGTAGAAGTGGACGTCAGGTTCCAGAACGACACCGTTTGGCTTACCTTAGATCAAATGTCCTCTCTTTTCGACCGTGACAAATCGACCATCTCCCGCCATATCAAAAACGTCTTTGAAGAAGGCGAATTGGATCGCCGTTCAGTTGTTGCAAATTATGCAACTACTGCCTCCGACGGAAAAACGTATCAGGTGGATTATTACAATCTCGACGTTATCATTTCGGTCGGATATCGCGTAAAGTCCTTACGCGGGACACAGTTCCGTCAATGGGCGACAAAGCGTCTGAACGAATATATCCGCAAAGGATTTACGATGGACGACGAACGTTTGAAAGAACTTGGCGGCGGCGGATATTTCAAGGAATTGTTGGAACGTATCCGCGACATCCGCGCATCCGAAAAGGTCTTCTATCGGCAAGTTCTCGATATATACGCGACAAGTATCGACTACGACCCAAATGCGGACGTTTCCATAGAGTTTTTCAAGAAGGTTCAGAACAAAATTCATTATGCCGTACACGGACAAACGGCGGCGGAAGTCATTTATAATCGCGCCGATGCGGAAAAAGAATTCATGGGCCTCACGACCTTCCGCGGTGACAGACCGCACCTCTCCGACGCCGTCGTTGCAAAGAATTATCTAAATGAAAAAGAACTGCGTTCTCTCGGTCAACTTGTTTCCGGTTATCTCGATTTTGCCGAACGGCAAGCAGAACGCGAACAGCCGATGACAATGGCGGACTGGGCGGCACACCTCGATAGAATTTTGACAATGGGCGGAGAAAAACTACTGGAAGGCGCAGGTTCCGTCAGCCACGAACAAGCCATTGATAAAGCGAAAACCGAATACAAAAAATATCAACAAAAAACGCTTTCCGACGTGGAAAAAGCATATCTCGATTCCATCGTATCAATCAGCGAAAAAACGAAGAAAGGTGATAAAAAATGAGAGCGGTCATTTACGCACGGTACAGTTCGGACAATCAGCGCGAAGAAAGCATTGAAGGACAACTTCGGGAATGTATGGAGTTTGCCGAAGAATCGGGCATTACCATTGTCGATACCTATATCGACAGAGCGTTGACGGCAAAAACGGATAATCGACCGAGTTTTCAAAAGATGATCAAAGACAGTTATCGGCATTGTTTCGATGCGATTATCGTTTGGAAATTAGATCGTTTTTCTCGCAACCGGTACGATTCGGCACACTATAAGGCGATGTTGAAAAAGAACGGCGTAAAAGTCATTTCCGCCAAAGAAACCATTGCCGAGGGTTCGGAGGGAATACTGCTCGAATCCGTTTTGGAAGGAATGGCGGAATACTACTCTGCCGAACTATCCGAAAAAGTCATTCGCGGTATGACGGAAAACACGCTGAAAGGACTGTTTAACGGCGGACAAATTACTTTTGGGTATCGCATTGACGAGAACAGACATTATGTAAAAGATGAAATAACCGCGCCGATCGTCATAGAGGTTTTCCAGATGTATGCCGCGGGAAACACCATTGTAAAAATTACCGATTATCTGAATAGTAAAAACGTAAAAACTTACAGAGGCGGTAAAATGACGACTGTCATTGTGCAACGAATGCTCAGTAACCGCAAATATATCGGTGAATACAAATTCCGCGATACGATCATTCCAAACTGTATCCCGCCGATCGTTCCGGAAGATTTGTTTCAGCGCGTACAAAAGCGTTTGGCAAACAACAAACCCGCACCGGCACATTTTAAAGCGCAGGAAGAGTATTTCCTCTCGATGAAACTTTACTGCGGAAAATGCGGCGCACACATGGTCGGAGAAAGCGGCAGAGGCTCCTCTCGCGTTTATAGATATTATAAGTGTCTTCACGCCAAAAAGTACAAATCGTGTGATAAAAAGGCGATTTCAAAAGAATGGATCGAAGATTTAGCTGTTCAATATGTTTGTGACATTCTGAACGACGATAAAATTCTCGATTATCTTGCCGAAAGAATTTTCGCCCTGCAAGATGAAGAAAACCCCATCATTCCGAGATTAAAACAAGAACTTTCCGACGTCGAAAAACGTATCGACAATCTTATGAATGCCATTGAACAAGGCATCATTCTCGAAACGACAAAAGGAAGATTGACAGCCTTAGAAAAACAAAAAAACGATTTGGAAATAGCCATTCTCCAAGAAACAATCAAGAAACCATATTTAACCAAGGAACAGATCCGGTTCGGCATAGAAAAATTCAAAACGCTTGATCCCTCCACGGTGGACGGCAAACGCGAACTGATCGATTGCTTCATCAATTCGATTTACGTCTACGACGACAAACTCGTCTTCACGTTCAATTACAAAGACGGAACGCGAACGGTACTGATGTCGGAATTGGAAAACACACCGAAGAGTTCGGATATAAAAATGTCAAGGGCGCCAAACAAAAAAGCAACCGAAACTTCGGTTGCTTTTTTGTTTCACCATAAGAGAGCCCTGCGAATCCCGTAGGATTCGCAGATTTGCCCTTTATGGGCAAATCTGATGAGCTACGATACACTCGGATAACGCTATTGCTCCGAAACTCTGAATAACTTCTACAAGTACACGGTACATACGAATGGCTCGCTTATGGCGCACCTTTTTGCCGTCTACTCAACCGCAACCGAAACTTCGGTTGCTTTTTTGTTTCTCCATAAGAGAGCCCTGCGAATCCCGTGGGATTCGCAAATTTGCCCTTTATGGGCAAATCTGATGAGTAACGATACACTATGATAACGGTATTGCTCCGCAACTCTGAATAACATCTACAAGTACACGATACATACGAATGGCTCGCTTATGGCGCAACCTTTTTGCCGTCTACTCAACCGCAACCGAAACTTCGGTTGCTTTTTTGTTTCACCATAAGAGAGCTTTGCGAATCCCGTGGGATTCGCAAATTTGCCCTTTATGGGCAAATCTGATGAGCTACGATACACTCGGCTAACGCTATTGCTCCGCAACTCTGAATATCTACTACAAGTACACGATACATACGAACGGCTCGCTTATGGCGCACCTTTTTTCCGTTTACTCAACCGCAACCGAAACTTCGGTTGCTTTTTTGTTTCTCCATAAGAGAGCCCTGCGAATCCCGTGGGATTCGCAAATTTGCCCTTTATGGGCAAATCTGATGAGTAACGATACACTATGATAACGGTATTGCTCCGCAACTCTGAATAACATCTACAAGTACACGATACATACGAATGGCTCGCTTGTTGCGGATAGCTTCGGTTATTTTTAAGTTTTACCGTGCTTTTTTATTCCCGACAAAATCGATTTTTGTTAAGCGTCGTTTAAGGAAATTTCCGCATAATAATAATCGTTATGAACGAATTAAGTTACAAAGAGATAATGAAATCCATCGCCGACTCATTGCCTGCGGAAGTGACGGTAGCGGACGTGAAGGCTTTGCTCGGACAAGCAAAAGAAACCATGTCGTGTTATCGCTGCGCCGCCCTCGAAGTGGAGACGAAATTCAAGGTCCTTGACGAACGCTTCTCGGTGCAGAACGAACGTAACCCTATAGAGAGCATAAAAAGCAGAATAAAGTCGCCCGAAAGCATTCTCGAAAAGTTGAGAAGAAAAAATCTTCCCCTCTCTCTCGCTTCCGTTCAACGACTTAACGATATTGCGGGCGTGAGAGTAATATGCTCCTTCGTGGAAGACATCTATATGCTCGCCGACTGCCTTATAAGTCAGGACGACGTGACCCTTATAGAAACCCGCGACTACATAAAACACCCTAAAAAGAACGGCTACCGCAGCCTGCACCTTATTATAGAAACTCCGATATTCCTGCACGATGAAAAAAGGAATATGCGAGTCGAAGTCCAGCTCCGCACGATAGCTATGGAAACCTGGGCAAACCTTGAACACAAGCTCCGCTACAAAAAGAATCTCGACGAAAAAACGCAAGCGTATATTTCGGAAAAACTCCTGAAATGTGCTTCCATTTGCGAAACTTTGGATACCCAAATGCAGGACGTAAAACACACCGTCGACGGTTTAATCTAAACTCGTTTGCATCAACGTTTTATATATATCAACCCTCCAAAATGAAAATGCCCCGAACGAAAGTTCGGGGCGTTTTCTTTATATCGGGAAACTTCTTATTCATTCGGCGGCAACGTTTGTTTTATTTTATCGAGAATATATTCAAATTCTTCAAAGTTTTTTATTACGTCCTCTATTTCGCTAATCGGCGTATCTTCCGAAATACGTTCGCCTAACTCAATAATTTCTTTTCGCACTCGATATCTCCTTTGTTATTGTTGATTATTTCCACAAATTCGGAACGAAGAATTACGTCTTTTTCCTGTAATCTTCGTACGAGAGCCTCTAAAGTAGACCTGTTTTCTTCGATAACGCTTTTTGCCTTTGCATAATACTTTTCCATTTCGGCAGCAGCCCGCATTTCTCTTTGCGCAACCATTTGGTCGGAAATTTTTTCGTTATAATCTTGTGCTCCATAAGCAAAGCCGTAAGCGTAATATTCAACCATCAGCTTCCCTACTCTCTTATATATACCGAGTATGTCGTGACAACCGCTTATATCGGTTTCTCCCAAAGCGACTTCCGTCGCCGCCCTTCCGCCAAGCAAATATATTATCTTTTTTTCCATCGCTTCTTTGGAATAATAGTAATCTTCGGGATCATGGAGACATTTTACCACATTACTGTAATGTTCCTCCGATCCGTATTTCAGCACCGAAACAAAATTGACGCAACCGGGGTTTAACGCTTCCGCAACGACAGCTTGTCCTGCAGTATAATAAGCTACCCTGCACCTTATTCCCGGAGCGGACGGAACATAGCAGTCTCGCTTATATGCTCTTATAATATCTTCCGTATTTATATAATCTCTATTTTCGTATATGGCATATCGAGACGCTAAATTCATCGTTTTTTCTATATCCGCAAAATAGTTTAAGTAATGAAGACCCTTAATGTCGTCGATATTTACGTCGGGTGCGTACTTTTGCCGACGCAAAAAATACTCGACTGTCTCATCGCTCTCTCTTTTTTCGGGTCTCTTAATGCTTAATTCGGTGGCAAAATTAAAAATATCCATATGGACCGTTGATAAATGCGTTACCGTTGCGACCACAAATACATTTTGCTTTTCTATCGTTTCCGCTATATAAGAACGTAACGAACTGAATTCATCGGCACTAAGCTTTCCTTTCCATTCGTCAGCTATATCGTCAAAGAAAACTATCGACGGAGCGTGATATACAGCTTCGTTAAATATGCTTTTTATTTTTTTCACAACGTCTTCGCCACGTTTTATTATATTGCACTCAAAAACAGGCAATCCGCTTTCCCGAATAAAACATTCCGCCATAAACGTTTTTCCTACGCCGTGACGACCGCTCAATATAAGTCCGCCGCTGCGATTTTTTCCGGGCTGTTTATATTTTTCGGGATTTTTAAGTGTGTCGCAAATTAATTTCAATTCTTTTTTTACGTCTTCGTATCCTATTATTTTGTCAAATTCGCTCATATAACTCTTCTCCTACTATCTTTTTCTACATTATATCATTTTCGACGTGACGTTTTCGGGACACGCACCTATAAAATATCGTCAAAAAACTTTATCTTATCGATAAAAACTTTTCGCTATTGACATAATTCGTCAATTAAGATACACTCTTCTTATATAATTCAACGCAAAAAGGAGAATATCATGGCAATAATACCGACAGATTTAGTAACGATGGATACCTTCTTACGAACGGGACCTAATGCTGCAATTTATATTTCTCATTTCACAAGAATTACCAAAATTGTGAATGACAGAAGAAGCGGTTGGAAACCTACCATTGAAGAATATATAGAAGGCATGATAAGAGCGATGCTTACGAATTCTACGTCTTGGGCAAAAATTGCGCCCCATTATAAAAGCGGAAAAATTGCAAGCATATTTAAATCCTATAATCTTGCATTGCTTAAAACTACTTCACCTTCTATTTTAGTCAAAGACTTATTAGCAATTAAGTGCGGGAACAGGAATATATATAAACAAATGGACTCATTAAAAGATAATATTGAGACATTGGAAAAAATTATGAGCACTTTTTCGTCAGCCGGCGAACCCTTTGAAGCATATTTCAAAAGCATATCTCCTACTTATCCTATATTGAACGTATCGGATTTAGACGAATTTACACGCCCGAAAGGTAAATATAAACTTCAACAAATGGGAGTTCCTTTAGTCTGCGAATTCTTAAAAAATATGGGCTTTGAACTACCTAAGCCCGACGTACATTTAAAAACTTTCTTGTCAAGTTCGAGAATGGGTAAGTCTAAAAAACCCCTTGAAGCAACGAACGAAGAAGTCTTTAAGCAAATACAGAATTTAGCGAAAAGCTCTACTTTCACTATACCGCAAATCGATTTGATAATCTGGTCGTTTTGTGCAGACGGCTTTGGCAAAATATGTACGTCCAAAACCCCTAAATGCGCTACCTGTCCTGTCCGCGCGAGCTGTGCTTATCCTACATTCTCTGCGACGCCTGCTACTGCGGCAACGCCTACTACTACCACGGCAACACCGGCTGCGCCTGCTACTGCTACTGCGGCAACGCCTACTACTACCACGGCAACACCGGCTGTGCCTGCTACAACAACTACAAAATAAATTGATATCTTAATATAAGAAAAAGGCTGTTAAAACATAAGTTTTAGCAGCTTTTTTCTTTGACCGTAAACAAACTAATCAAGAAACGTATTCCCGCTATGTACATATTTGTCCTTGATTATTTTTATTTCGGACTGTGTGAGCGTGTCTTTTTCTTGCAGACGTTTTGCGAGTGCTTCTAAAAACGCTCTGTTTTCCGCAAGAAGCTTTTTTGTCGCCAAATAATAATTTTCCATATCGAATATTATGCGATCTTCTTTTCTTGCACGAGCGACGTGTCTGAACTCCCAACTATTAAATCCGTAAGAACAATAATCGTCGGCAAATCTTTCCGCTATATCGAACGCTCTTTGCAGGTCGTCTCTTGCCCCGGTATCGACTTCGCCGAAAATTATTTCCGTAGCCGCTTTCCCTGCAAGGACTGTAATGATGCGGTTTTCCATATGCTTTTTGGAAACCCAATAGTCATCGGCATTGTGATAAGCCGTAAAACCGCCGATAGTACCGGTATTTTTACGGACGGAAACGATATCTACGCTACCCGGTTCGAGTATTTCGGCAGCAACGGCGTGTCCGGCTTCGTGGTACGCCGTCTTCTCCAAAATCACGGGAGAGTGCGGAGCCGTGCTTTCGGGCGCATGGTAAATAATGCGAAGACACGCGCGGATAATATCGTCCGTGTCTATCTTATCTTTCTTTTTAAATCCTGCGTACAATCCCGCCATATTGATTACCGTTTCGAGCGTAGCGCAGGATTTCCCGTTTAATAATCTTGCCACTTCCACGGCGTCGATTTCATTGACGGTTTCCTTTTGCGAAAGATAATGTCTCACAATATCCACCGCGTCTTCACCTGTCGGTTCGTCTATTTCGATGACGATATCGAAACGCCCTTCACGCAAAAGCGACATCGGCAAATTATCCGTTCCGTTGACGGTTGCTATCACAAAAACGTCTTTCCCGTCGATTTCGTCTATACAAGATTGAACGGTGACGTACTCTTCGGCGTTTTTATGGTAGCCGTCTTCGTTTGCAAACTTATCCATATCGTCGAGAAGTACGATGGACGGCGCGTTCCTCACGGCTTCGGCAAACACGTTTTTTATTTCATTGACGAACTCTCCGCCGGGCTTGTTTTTCCGACAAACAAACGCTTTCCTTCCGCTTTCTTTTATAAAACAGTTCGCCATAAGCGTTTTTCCCACTCCGGGGACGCCATCAAGAAGAAGTCCGCCGACTTGTACCGCGCCTAACGCCTTGTAGCAATCGGGGTTCTTAATAACGTCGCAAAGTCTTATTAGTTCATTTTTTATGTCCTTATAACCTATAATTTTATCAAATTCGCTCATTTCTTATATGCCTCTCTCTTTTTCCGTCGAAATCATAGCCGAACAAATGCGGCGTTTCCTCGCACACGTCGTGTCGTTTTTTAATTATTTTGTTAAATTTTGTCTTTTTGAAAACTGACTATAATCGGGATTTTCGTTTATATATTCCGAAAATTTATTAAAATGTCTACAATAAAACCGTTAGCTTTTTCTTAACGTATACTCTGTGCTAAGGGCTGTTAAAAAAATTACGCCTTTTAACAGCCCGTTTCCGCCTAATTGGCAAAATGGTTGGATATAATCGAACCTTTATCGTTATATACCCATACTACGTTACCGCGCAACACGGATACCGTGTTCGACGTATACCCGTACAATTCTCCTCCTATAGTTAAAATCGTATGGTTCCTGTCGTTGTATACGTAAACGGTGTGTCCTCTTTGTACAGCATAAGCAATCATAATTGTTTTCTCCTTTTTAATTTATTTACCTTTTGTCGGTAACTATAGATTACCAGATGTTATGTTCGCTTTTTGGTACATTCGGCACAAATTATACGTTATTTTGTTTTAATCAAGCTTTTTTAGAGATACTTCCCTTAACTTTTTAAGGCACGCAAGAGTCGCTATCTTAGATAAAGTTTTTCCGGAGTTTCCTACGTTAGTTTTATCGGATTTGGCGGTGGCGATGAAGAACATTCCTTCATCCTCTGCCGGTATATTGTATTTTCCGAGTCCGTAACTTTTTCGCATATCCTCAAAAATATTATTCTCGTCGACAAGCTTTCCCCTTACGACGGAAAACAATTTCCCGCATTTCGACGACAAATCGGGGACGTTTTCAAAAAATTCTCTGAGTTCGCGCTTGGAAACGTTGCCGTTACCGCAACAGGTTTTTACCGATGCGGAGGTTTCCTTTATAGCGCTCATATCTTCTATCAGGTACGCAACATATTTAGGTTCGGTCTTTCCGCGTACATCTTGCCCTATTCTGAGACATACGAGATAATTTCTCCCTGCGTTATTGCAGGTAAAAAGGGGAGACGTCAGCACTACGTTTTCTATTTGTTCTGCACCGAGTTTAGTTTTATAATTAAAACTTATCTGTTGCCCGGACCGGATAACGTCGGTTATAATATCCACCTTGCATAAAAAATCATTTGTTCCGCGCTCGGTCGCTTTTTTTGCTTTCGCGTGTGCAAAGTTTTTACGTCTATGAACACTTAGCGTACCGATAAGTTTTTCTATAAGCTGCTCGGCGTGTTTTTGCGGAATATCCCGACTTGCCGCTATATAATCGGTCAAAAAAGTGATTTCACATTCTTCTAAAAGTCGATTGTCGTAATAAAAACCGCGGTTGGGAACTTTTTCTATACAGTATCCCGCATCGATTAGGCTGTTTATTCCGGCACTCACGGCTTTACGCTCGCAAGTTATTCCGGACTTGTCATAAATTCCCTGTATAATCTGCTCCTGACGTAAAGGATGGTCGCTGTCGCTTTTCTCCTCCAAAACCTTGAGAATATAAATGGGAATAAGTTTTTTACAAGTATTGGCGGGCATAAGTAAATCCTCCTTAATCTTCTTAATCGATAAATATTATCTGGGCGTCGTTTTTCGTCGTCTCGAAAAGCTTGAGTAAACAAATTTTTACGTCTTCGGCATCGTAAAGCCGCTTAACGTTGTGAAAAACAATCAAACCGTCGTAGATTTGACTAATCATATAAATCTTTTTTACCAGTCTTTGCGTATCGGAAAGTTCATTATCTTAATAGTATCCTTCACCGTGCGGGTCTTCGGGATTGGTTAAGAACGAATCGGCAATATCGACGTCAAAACAGCTGTTTCCGTTAAGTTTCCACAGCATATTTTTAACGTTAAGCACACAGCCGCTATGTGCGTTGTTCATGACTATGCGTTCAAAGCCGTTAAGTCTTTTTACGTCGAAAAATATCTGACTGCCGTTATACAAATCGACATTTGCTATTCTGCCGTAAGCACGCGTTCTTATTGCTTTGACGTATTCGCGTGCGGATACTTTCTTTTTATTCATAACGAAATACTCGCAATTTTCCAAACTTTTGCGAGTAAACACGACATTTTCAAACGTCACCGAAACAATGGCGTCTTCTTCCTCAAGCCCGCCTACGTCTTCACAAAAAGCATATTTCAAGGCATTATACATAATATTGCCGTCGCTTTCATCCATATTTAACATAGTAACCGAGTCGTTAAAGTCATAAACAATATCGTTATAGTCGTTGAATTTTTCGATGAGAAGTTTTTTCAATTTCATAATCAATACCTCGAATTTTATTTATTAGCGTATTTTATAATAAATCCGGTGCAGAAATCAACTACTTTTGCCCCCGGTAGAAAATCAGTCCGCTTTCCGTCGCTTCCGTGTCCGTTTTTCGGTACATTGCTACGTAATATCGTGACCGCGCAAGTCCGTTACGACAAATTTATGCAAAAATAAGCAAGCCCTGAATAATTCAGAGCTTGCTTCTATTATATGAATGTAAATCGATTAGTCGATGTGCGGTCCTGCTTTCACGAGGCTTTCGCCCTTTTCGTTGGTGGTGTATTTAGCGAAGTTCTTGACAAATCTGCCGGCGAGGTCTTTGGCTTTTCTGTCCCATTCCGCGGGGTCGGCGTAGGTGTCTCTCGGGTCGAGAATGCGGGGATCTACTCCGGGCAAAGCGGTGGGTACTTCGAAATCGAAATACGGAATGGTCTTGGTGTCGGCTTCGTTAATGGCGCCGCTGAGGATTGCGTCGATTATGCCGCGGGTATCCTTAATGGAGATACGCTTTCCGGTGCCGTTCCAACCGGTGTTGACAAGGTAAGCCTTTGCGCCGCTCTTTTCCATTTTCTTGACGAGTTCTTCCGCGTATTTGGTCGGGTGCAATTCGAGGAATGCCTGTCCGAAGCAAGCGGAGAAGGTGGGAGTAGGTTCGGTAATTCCTCTTTCGGTACCGGCAAGTTTTGCGGTAAATCCGGAGAGGAAGTAGTACTGAGTCTGTTCCGGCGTAAGAATGGATACGGGGGGAAGTACTCCGAACGCGTCGGCGGAAAGGAAGATGACGTTCTTGGCGGCGGGAGCGGAAGATACCGGGCGTACTATCTTTTCGATATGGTCGATAGGATAGGATACTCTGGTGTTTTCGGTTACGCTCTTGTCGGCAAAGTCGATTTTTCCGTCCTTGTCGAGAGTTACGTTTTCAAGAAGGGCGTTGCGCTTAATGGCGTTGTAGATATCGGGTTCGCTTTCCTTGTCGAGGTTTATTACCTTGGCGTAGCAACCGCCTTCGAAGTTGAATACTCCGTTATCGTCCCAGCCGTGTTCGTCGTCGCCGATAAGGAGACGCTTCGGGTCGGTGGAAAGGGTGGTCTTGCCGGTGCCGGAAAGTCCGAAGAAGATAGCGGTGTTCTTTCCGTCCATATCGGTGTTAGCCGAGCAGTGCATGGAAGCTATTCCTTTCAAGGGGAGATAGTAGTTCATCATCGAGAACATACCTTTCTTCATTTCTCCGCCGTACCAGGTGTTTATAATGACCTGTTCGCGACTGGTTATGTTGAATACGACTGCGGTTTCGGAATTGAGTCCGAGTTCTTTATAGTTTTCAACCTTAGCTTTGGAGGCGTTGTAGACGACGAAGTCGGGTTCGAAGTTTTCGAGTTCTTCCTCGGTGGGGCGAATAAACATATTCTTTATGAAATGCGCTTGCCATGCTACTTCGACGATGAAACGAACCGCCATACGGGTATCGTGGTTGGCGCCGCAGAAAGCGTCTACTACGTAAAGTTTTTTGCCGCAGAGTTCTTTAACGGCGATTTCTTTAACGGCTTTCCAGGTCTCTTCCGAGGCGGGGTGGTTGTCGTTCTTGTAGCCTTCGCTCGTCCACCAGACGGTGTTTTTGGAGTTTTCGTCCACAACGATGAATTTATCTTTGGGGGAACGTCCGGTGTAGATACCGGTCATTACGTTTACCGCGCCGAGTTCGCTTACCTGTCCCTTCTCGTAACCTTCGAGACCGGGTTTGGTTTCTTCTTCGAACAAGGTTTCGTAAGAGGGATTATGCACTATCTCTTTTACGTCGGTAATACCGTATTTAGCTAAATCGATTTTTGCCATTTTAATAACCTCACTTTTATATTTATTTTTTACTTTATCAAGTATTTTTTATCTACTATAATTGTATCACTTCTCTTGGATTTTTGTCTCGTCGCAGAAGCTGTTTTTTTTAATATTTTTTCCGTCAGTCTTTCTTTAAGACGGATACGGCGTCGGCTATAGTCTTTTCGTAAGCCTGCATACCGTACTTGTCCACTTCGGCTTTGTTCTTTTCTCCGTGAGTAAGGCACCCTGCGCCGCCGATACAACCGCCTATACACGCCATACCTTCGATAAAGTTTGCGTCGAGCCTTCCTTTACTCTTCATAAGCAGAGCCATTCTGCACGCCTCTATACCGTCGCAGGAATAAGGTTTGACTTCAAAATCGAGGTTTTGCTCCTTAATTCCCTCTTTGACCGCGTCGGAAAGTCCTCCGCAACGGGCGAATATTCTGCCGAAATAAGAGGCGTTGTCCAAAACGTCTTCGGGCAAGGCGGTAATGTCTATATCCTTGCTGTCAAATAAAGCCTGCAATTCTTCAAACGTCATCGCTTCGTCGACGTAGGGTTTTACGCTCTCTTTCCGAACTTCGGCTTTCTTTGCGGTACACGGTCCGATAAACACCGTCTTGCAGGGCGCTTCGTGTTCCTTGATATATTTCGCTATCGTAGCCATCGGCGAAAGATTATGCGACACGAAAGGTTTCAGGTCGGGGAAGTTTTTGTTGATATAATCTACGAAAGCGGGACAGCAGGAGGAAGTAAGGAAGCCTTTTTCGGCAAGTTCTTTCGACTCGGCTTGCGCTACCATATCGGCTCCGAGAGCCGCTTCTATGACGGTATAGAACCCTAATTTTTTAAGTCCGCTTATTACCTGTCCTAACTTCGCGTAGGTAAACTGACTTGAAATAGAGGGCGCGACTATCGCGAATACCTTGAACTTAGTGTTCTGTTCGCTCTTCTTTATGAGGTCGATTACGTTAAGGATAAACGACTTGTCTGTGATAGCCCCGAAAGGACACTGATATACGCAGGCTCCGCAGGCTATGCACTTGGAATTGTCTATGCACGCTTCCTTTTCCTCGCCCATAGATATTGCCTTGACTTTGCAAGCGGTTTCGCAAGGACGCTTATAGTTGTGGATAGCGCTGTAAGGACAAACTTTCGCGCAACAACCGCATTCCTTACACTTTGTCTTGTCGATATGCGCGACGTGGTTGTGGTCGAATGTAATAGCTCCGAAACGGCAAACGTCTTCGCAACGGTGAGCAAGACACCCGCGGCAGGAATTAGTGACTTCGTATCCGCCCATAGGACACTCGTCGCAAGCTATGTCGATGACTTCGATTACGTTAGGGTTCTCGGTATCTCCGCCCATAGCTATCTTCACTCTTTCGGCGAGAATTGCTCTTTCTTTATACACGCAACAACGCATGGTAGGAACTTTGCCGGGGACGATGGTCTTCGGGATGTCGATAGCCGTATCGGGCAATCTGTCCGCCCACGCCTCTCTCGCGACTTCTCTCAAAACCTTGTATTTGAGGTATTGTACTTTCGTATCGAATTTTCTCATATCCTTATCGTTTCTCTCCTTAAAAATAACTTACTTTTATCTTTTTGCCCATCTGACGAAGACACTTGGAAAGCTCTTCGACGAGGTTCATTTTTATATTGAAGTTTATCGGCAGGTCGGGGTTCTGATGAGCGGGGTTCATCGCTCTGCCGACGTAAAAGTTTATGTCCGTGGCTTCTTCGAAGAGAAGTCGGCATATAAGGCTCGCGCCGTCCCGTCCCACGCTCCACTTTTCGTAAAGTTTGTTTTCGCTCAAAGCGTCTTTTGCGTATTCCAAAACCTTATTTATAGTGATTACGCCCTCGGTCACTAAATCCACGCCTTCGATTTCCGCCGTGGGAGGTACGTCTCCGCCGAAGTAATTAAGGTTGGCTTTTATGGGTTTGCCGAGGTATTTTGCCGCTATCGACGAAGTAGTGCCTCCGCATACGATATGTTTTCCTTCCTTCGAGAAAAACAAAGCCATCATTCTGTTTGCGTCGTCGCGGTTTGCGGGCGGTCCGAACAGAATATTCATAGGCACTCTCTGCCTTACCTTTATCACGCAGGCTGTGGTATCGTCGCCCGGTTTGTACCCGTAGAGTTTGTTACATTCGTCCACTAATATGGTGGAATACGTCTTCGCGGTATAACCTACGTGAGCTATCGTCTCCAAAAAACTTATTATTTCCGCCCGGCTCCAACCGAAGTTGTATCTCATACCGAGCCCCGCGTGCGGACACCCGTCGCTCATCGCCACGAAAATATCCCCCTCGCGTAGTTTTATCACCGACTTGAATATCTTTTTTCCGCCGATGTTTATTTCGACTTTCGGATATTCGTAATTCTTACAGTCTCTTAATAGAATAACCTGCGGATTGTCGTACTGAATAAGTTCCGCTTCCTTGTTATCCACGATATGGATAATTGTAAATGTGGAATAGGCTACTCCCCTGACAGAACATATAGGCAGCGTAGCGGCGATAGTTTCCACGCAGTCTTCTATTGAAAGTCCTTCCGCCATCATCGTGGAAATAATCTTCGACGTAAGGGTGGAAAGGATACTCGCCTTGACTCCGCTCCCCAGTCCGTCGGCAAGAACCACTACGGTGGAATTCTCGTTCTGTTCCACCACGTCGACGTGGTCTCCGCAGAGTTGTTCCCCGAAGTGATTGATGCTCTTATATCCTATATCGACGCATAAATCATTCATTGATTATGGACTCCTTCAATTTTGTAAGAGCTATCTTCGTCTCTGCGGCGGTTTCTCCGAGAAGCGAAGCTATTTCCTGAACGATACGCATCTGTTTGTCTACCACGTTATCGGCGATTTCCACCGTCTGACGGCTGATGTTTTCTTTCTTCTCTTTTTCTTTCTCTTCATCGGTCACGTCGCGCATTATACAAATGAGCAAATGGTATACCGAATCGTATACTATGGTTTGTTCGACGTATTTGTCGTATTCGGCAAGGTAGATACGCTTGTTTTTCAATCCGCGTTTCGTTTCCAGAACTTTCAGGAACTCCGCCGGATCAAGTATCCTCACGACGGGTTCTCCGAGTACGTCGGACGCCGAACGGATATTCATTATCTTCCTTGCGGCAAGGTTTATCTGCTGAACTTCGAGTTTTTCGTTGAGGACGAAAAGTCCGTTGGGGGTATTGTTGACGATACAGTCGGAAAAACTTTCCGCTTTTTCTTTAAGATACGGCAGGCACATCGATATTTCCGCCTTGCCCTGCAATATGGCGACAGCCTTTTCGCGGCAGGTGTCGTACCCGCAGGAACCGCAGTTAAGTTCGTCTTCGGGCTTCGTCTTGCCCATTTCGCGAAGTACCTTTTCTATCTCCTCCTCGGTCGGACGAGGGTTCTTTTTCTCGATGGGAATGAAATGTTTTTTTATCTCTATACTTTCGGGTTGAACCACGTTAAAGTCTTTCTTCCCGGCGTAACGCGATACCGCTATATAGTCCTTTACGGGCGAACGATGATATTTTTCCATGACCGGACCGCCTATACAACTACCGACGCAAGCGGACATCTCGATAAAAGCGTGATGGATATTGCCGTTTTCCATATCCCGCAACGCGGCGATACAGTTCTCGACGCCGTCGATAGCCATATACTGATATTCGGGAAGATTCTCCGTAAGGGTCTTCAGAATTCCTCCCGTCGTCGGGAAAAATCTCGCTCTGCTTTCTTCCGCGTCGTCCATATCGGATTTAAGTTCTACCCCGCTGTCTTTGAGCCATTCGGTAAGCTCCTCGAAAGTGAGGACGGCGTCCGTCAATCCCTCGTAATAGTCGGCTTCGTCCTTTTTCGATACGCACGGTCCGATAAACACGACTTTCGCGTCGGGATGTCTTTTTTTAATATCTTCCGCATGCGCGAGCATGGGCGACATTACGTCGGCAAGATACGGCAGTTCTCGCGGAAAATATTTTTGTATAAGCAAGTTAATTGAATGACAGCACGAAGATATTACTATATCTCTGCCTTCTTCGCGCAACATTCTTTCGTACTCTCTCTTTACGATAGTAGCCCCTACGGCAGTCTCTTCGGCGTCGTAAAAACCGAGTTTTTTCAAGCCTTCTTTCATACCGTTAATACCTATACCGTCGTAGTTTGCGATAAACGACGGCGCAAGGCTTGCGATTACCGGATTGCCCGACTGGATAAGAACTTTCGCTTTTTCTACTTCGCTGGTTATTTCCTTCGCATTTTGCGGACATACGACGAAACATTGTCCGCACAAAATACATTCGTTGCCGATAATGTGAGCCTGATTGCCCGAAAACCTTATGGATTTAACCGGACAGTGGCGGATACATTTATAACAGTTCTTGCAGTTCGATTTTTTTAACGTAAGAAAGTCCATATTCCGAATTTACCCCTTTATAAATCGAGTTCTTTTATTATTCCTTTCAGTATACCCGCGCTTTTACCGAGAGCCGCCACCTCTTCTTCGTTAAGGGGCAGGTTTACTTTGCCGACGACGCCGCCCTTGCCCACTATGGCGAGGGTGCTTAAACACACGTCGTCCACTCCGTACTCTCCGTGCATAAGGGTGGATACCGTCATAGCGGTGTTCGTTCCTCTCAAAATCGCTTTGCAGATATGGCATACGTTGCTTGATACGGCGTAGAAGGTAGCGCCCTTTCTCGCTATCACGCGGGAACCGGAGCTTCTTACGTATTTTTCTATTTCCGCTTTGTCTATTTTAGACGTCAGTATCTTGTTGTCGAACAAGCCGTTCTCGTACATATCCACGGGTACTCCCGCGATGTTCGCGACCGACCACGGAATAAAGGACGAATCGCCGTGTTCTCCGAAAACGTAAGCGTTTATGCTGCCGGCGTCTATATCGCAGTATTCGGCAAGTCTCGAACGAAGTCTTGCGGTGTCGAGAATGGTTCCCGACCCGATAATCTTATGTTCGGGTATTCCCGATAGACGGCAAAAAGTGTAAGTAAGTACGTCTACGGGATTGCTGACCATTACGTAAACCGCGTCGGGAGCGTGTTTTACTATTTCGGGGATAATGGATTTCTGAATGCTTATATTCGTCTTGATGAGGTCGAGACGGGTTTGTCCCGGCTGCCTTGCTATCCCCGACGTAATGATTACTATGTCGGAGTCTTTCGCGTCTTCGTAATTGCCCGCGTATACCGAACAGGGCTCGTCGAACGGCAACCCCTGACGTATATCCAACGCTTCGCCCAACGCTCTTTCGCCGTTAATATCGATTATCACTATTTCGGACGCAAGTCCTCTGCAAGTCAACGAGTAGGCTATCGTAGAACCTACTCTTCCGCTTCCGATTATCGTTATTTTGTTCATCGTTTTTTACTTCCTTTTTCTTTTGTTATCTGTTTTTCATAACGGCGGGTTTAACTTTATCGTTCCAGAACTCGTTAAAGTTCTCGACGGTGATTCCCGTGTATATATCGTCGTTTACCGTAATAGTCACGCCTACTCTGTTGCACTTGCCCGCGCAAAAACTACCGGTAAGCACTATTTCGTCTTCCAGACCTTCTTCCGCAATGCGTTTTTGCAAGAGCTCCACTATTTGCGGAGCTCCTTTGAGGTGACAAGAACTGCCTACGCATACTTGTATTATCACCATTTTTTCTATGCTCCCTTATTTTACTCTCGGAAGAACGTTTTCTTCAAAGAACTTTTTCGCTACGTCGGGAGTCACGGAGAAAAAGTCGCCGTCGACCGTCACGCATACGCCTTCCTGACATCTGCCCATACAAAACGTTCCGCCGAGTTCGACTTTCTCTTTGAGTCCGTTTTCGGCGATGAGGTATTGGAGCCGTTCCACCACCTGACGAGAGCCTTTGAGATGACAGGAACTACCTATACATACCATAATCTTAACCATAATTTTTCTCCTTTTATTCGTAATCTACCACGTCTACCCACGAAAGAAGGAATTCTCTTTCCTTTTCGTTGCCTTTGACCGACTGAGAAGCCGCCACGATAGGCATCCATTTCTGGACGTACTGTTTTGCTGTATCGGTTTTTTTGCAGAAAAGGTCGAGGTATTCGTTGGCGTCGTCGATTTCTCCCGCCAGCCAGAACAAAAGGTACGTCCTTGCGACGTCGGCGGAAGCGTTGCCCTGCGTCGCGTGCGACCAGTCGATTATATACGCCTTGCCGTCGTCCGTGATTATAATGTTGGAGGGGTTGAAGTCGCCGTGGCAAAGTTTGGTGTGTTTAGGCATTCCTTCCAGACGGGTATGAAGGTCGTAACGGGTGGTTGCGTCCAAATCCGCCTGCGAAATCTTTCTGTTCATCTTGTCTTTCAACTTGTTGAGAAGGGGACACTTCCGGGAATGAACCTCTATCTGCAAGTCAACGAACTTTTCGAGATACTCGTGTTTCTTTTCGGGGTTCTCCTCCATAAGTCTGGCTAAGGTCTTGCCCTTAATAAATTCGGACACGATAGCCCACTTCCCGTCGATAGTAGTGACTTCCTTTATCTTGGGGATATTGAGCCCGGTCTCTTCCACCCTCGCCTGATTGAGAGCTTCGTTAAGGATATCCGCTTTGGAAAACTCGCTGTCGAATACCTTTACGCAGTTGTCGCCGTCGCGATAGACGGTCTTATTGTTTCTTACGGCAATAACTCTGTCTAAATTCATATGTTACCTCCCACTATTTGCGTACGGATTTGTTTTTACGATACGCTTCTTTGAAGTCGTGCACGTCGGATTCTTTCTTGAATTCGTAGGTAGGAACTTCCTTTTCGGTAAAGGTCTTTCCGTAATAAGCGTCAAGATACATTTGTTTTATCTCGCTCATCAACGGATATCTCGGGTTCGCTCCCGTGCATTGATCGTCGAAAGCCTGTTCCGTCATTTCGTCCAACCTATTAAGAAAATCCGCTTCGTCGGGCACGTATTCCTTTATCGTAGCCTTAATTCCCACTTTCTCTTTCAGTTTATCTATTTCTTTTATTAAGTTGTCGAGTTTTTCTTGGTCGTTATCTCCTTTTATCCCGAGATAGTCGGCTACTTCGGCGTAACGGGCGAGAGTGTGCGGATATCCGTACTGCGGGAAGGTACCCATCTTTGCGGGAACCTCGGCGGCGTTGAAACGCAACACTTCGTCTATCATGAGCGCGTTGGCTACCCCGTGCGGGAGATGGTGGAAAGCGCCTAATTTATGAGCCATAGAGTGGCATACTCCCAAGAAGGCGTTGGCGAAAGCCATACCTGCCATCGTGGCGGCGTTAGCCATTTTTTCTCTCGCTTCGACGTCGTTAAGACCGTTGTCGTAAGCTCTGGGGAGATAAGTAAAGATAGTCTTCAATGCTTTGAGCGCAAGACCGTCGGTGTAGTCGGTAGCGAGCATGGAAGCATAGGCCTCCAACGCGTGAGTGACGGCGTCGATACCGCTTGCCGCGGTAAGTCCTCTCGGAGCGCTCATGTGGAAATCGGTATCTATAATTGCCATTTTGGGCAACAATTCATAGTCGGCAAGGGGATATTTGACGCCGGTGCTTTCGTCGGTGATTACCGCGAAAGGCGTCACTTCGCTGCCCGTTCCCGCGGACGTCGGTATAGCGATGAAGTATGCTTTTTCGCCCATCTTCGGGAAGGTGTAGACACGCTTTCTTATATCCATAAAGCGCATAGCCATATCCATAAAGTCGACTTCGGGGTGTTCGTACATAACCCACATGATTTTGCCTGCGTCCATAGCGGAACCGCCGCCCAAAGCTATGATGCAATCGGGCTTGAAAGCTCTCATCTGCGCCGCGCCTTCCTTAGCGCAAGCGAGCGTAGGATCGGGAGCCACGTCGAAGAAAGTGGTATGAACTATGCCCATTTCGTCGAGTTTGTCGGTGATAGGCTTGGTGTAGCCGTAGTTATAAAGGAAACTGTCGGTGACGATAAAGCATCTCTTCTTGCCCATTACGGTTTTTAATTCGTCGAGGGCTACCGGCAAGCAACCTTTCTTTATATATATCTTTTCGGGAGCTCTGAACCAAAGCATATTTTCTCTCCTTTCCGCTACTGTTTTTATATTGATAAGATGTTTTACTCCGACGTTTTCAGAAACGGAGTTACCGCCCCAACTGCCGCAACCGAGCGTGAGCGAGGGACGCAATTTGAAGTTGTAGAGGTCGCCGATACCGCCCTGCGAAGAGGGAGTGTTGACTAAAATTCTGCAAGTCTTCATTCTGCTTTGGAATTCGGCTAATTTCTCCTGTTCGGTATTTACGTTAAGATAAATGGAAGAAGTGTGTCCGTATCCGCCGTCGGCTATAAGGTGTTCGGCTTTTCCGAAAGCGTCCTGAATATCGGCGGCTCTGTACATTGCGAGTACGGGAGAAAGTTTTTCGTGCGCAAACTCTTCCGAAAGCTCTACGCTTTCTACTTCGCCGATAAGAATTTTCGTTCCTTCGGGTACGGTTACGCCGGCAAGCTCGGCTATCTTCACTGCTTTCTGTCCTACTATTTTAGCGTTGAGCGCGCCGTTAATTATAATGGTCTTTCTTACCTTTTCGGTCTCTTCTTTGTTGAGGAAGTAGCAACCGCGACTTGCGAACTCTTCCTTGACCGTGTCGTACACGGAGTCAAGTACGATTACCGACTGCTCGGAAGCGCAAATCATACCGTTGTCGAAAGTTTTGCTGTGGATAATGGAGTTGACCGCCAAAGTTAAGTCTGCGGTTTCGTCGATTATCGCGGGAGTATTGCCCGCGCCTACGCCCAAAGCGGGTTTGCCCGAGCTATAAGCCGCCTTGACCATACCGGGACCGCCGGTAGCGAGTATTATGTCGGCTTCTTTCATTATTAAGTTCGTCATTTCGAGAGACGGAACGTCTATCCAACCGATGATGTCTTCGGGAGCGCCTGCCGCCACCGCCGCTTCGAGTACGACCTTAGCCGCGGCTATCGTCGATTTTTTTGCTCTCGGGTGCGGACTTATTATAATACCGTTTCTCGTTTTCAGACAAATAAGCGTCTTGAATATAGCGGTTGAAGTGGGGTTCGTCGTCGGAATAACAGCCGCAACGAGTCCTATCGGCTCGGCAATTTTTTTCAATCCGTAAGCCTTGTCTTCTTCGATTACTCCGCAAGTACGGGTATCTCTGTACGCATTGTAGATATATTCGGCGGCGTAGTGATTCTTTATCACCTTGTCTTCGACTATACCCATTCCGGTCTCTTCCACCGCCATTTTAGCGAGCGGAATTCTCATCTTGTCCGCAGCGCATGCCGCGGCAAAGAAGATTTTGTCAACTTGTTCCTGCGTGTAGGTAGCAAACTTTTTCTGCGCGTCTCTTACTCTCTTTATCGCTTCTTCGAGTTTTTCGACGCCGTCGACGATTGCATAGGTTTTTTCTGCCATAATACTCTCCTTTCGGTTTATTTTTTATATACTTGCGGACAATACCGCAAGAGAAGATGCCATGTTTTCTTCCTTGATTATGATGCCGTCCGGCACGGTAAGTTTTGCCGGGGCGAAACTCCAAATAGCTTTTACTCCGCACTTAACGAGCCTGTCGCATACTTCCTGCGCCTGCTTTTCGGGTACGGTGATTATCCCTATGGATATGTCTTCGTCTCTGCAATAGCTTTCGAGCGCCGACATAGGAAAGACCATTTTGCCGTTTATTTCGGTCATAGCCTTTTCTCCGTTGGAATCGAACGCCGCCTTTATGCAAAGATTGTATTCCGAAAACCCTTCGTACGACAACAGAGCGCACCCTAATCTTCCCGCGCCGACTATTACGGCTTTTTTCATGGAAGAACAGTCGAGCGCTTCCTGTAAGTGCCGGACAAGCTCCGCTATTTTATATCCTATTTTCGGTTTTCCGCTGCCGCTTACGGTAGCAAGGTCCTTTCTTACCTGAACTTCGCCCAAACCGACGGCTTTCGCTATGGCTCCCGACGAAATAGTCGCTTCCGGGTCGCTGCTCAAAGCGTTAAGATAATGCAAATACACCGGTAATCTCACCATAGCCGATTTCGATATTTTGCTATCCGTCACGAGGGAACCTCCTTTCTTGTTCGGTTTTTTTCTTCACCTCTATCATTATAACAGACCTTTGTAAAGAAAGGAATTACTTATTTTGTATATCGATATATCATTATCGATATAACTATATCAAATAAACTCCTCGCAACGCAATATATTCTTAAAAACTTTCTTAAAACAAACGTATTTTACTAAAAACACGCGAATGTACGAAAAAACCGCCCGACGGGCGGCTATCGTATCTTACCGCAAAGGCGGTCATTTCTCAAAAATTTTCCTTTTTAACTTACACAATTCGGTAATAAACGCTTTGTCGAGGTCGGAAAATTCGTAATTTTTCTTCCTTATCATCACGTCCTTATATACCTTGACGTTTTCTTTGCAGATTCTTTGAACGAGTCCGTATCTTTCGAGAGTATCGTCCGGCACGGGCGAAACCCACATAAAGGCTTCTTTATTCGTCGACAGCACTTCGAACTGACTCGCTCTCTCGAACACGAAAACTCTGCGACGGATATTGTCGGGCAGCTCCTCCCTTTTCACCGCCGCAAGGGGCAACGCGGGAACGTACGGGTCGGCGTGGGCGATTTCTATATAGTTTTCCAAATCGGAATATAAAATTTCGTCCTGTTTTGCCAGCGGACAATCCTTGTTCATAATAAGAACGTATCGGAATTCGGTAATGAGTTCGTACGCGAAATCCTTATCGTCCAGAGTTTGTTTGTAATACTTATCGTAACCTTCGGCGTATCTTATTATACCGAGATTATAGTTTTCTTCCTGTATATTCTTTATCGCTCGGGAAGAATTCGTCTCTTTGTACATAATTTCGACGTCGTTTTCTTTCGCCGCCGTAAGAGTAAACGCCGCGAAGGCTTCGCCTATATAACTCGCTCTCGGCACCGATATGGAAAACCGCTTCTTGTTTCCGTCGGGGTTTTTGAAAGTCCTTTCCACCGCGTCTATCTCGCTCAATATTCTCCTCCCGTAATGGACGAGCCTTTCGCCGTCGGGTGTCAAAGTCATTCCTTTGGCGTTTCTGTCGAAAATAATTATGTTAAGCTCTTTTTCCAGTTCTTTTATCGCTCGCGACAGATTAGGTTGCGCCACGAACAGCTCTTCCGACGCTTTGTTTATAGATCCTCTTTTCGCTATTTCCACCGCATATTTAAGATATTGAATATTCATATTCTCTCTTCCTTTAAGAACTTTCTTTAATTATCTTACCATATTTTTATATCTTTATCAACCCGTCGGGGATATGAAAAAACGCGTCGATACCGACGCGTTTTTTTCGTTATCGTAATTTAAGATTACAGCATTACGAGTCCGTTTATCGCGACGGCGATAAGAACGCCTTTTACGAGATTTCGTTCTTCGTTAAGATAGACGTCGTAAAAGTTTCCTTTCGTCGGGTCGGAGGTCACTTTGAGAGCGACTATCGGCTGAACCGTTCCGTTCACGTATTCGTAGACGGTGTATTCGTACTTGTCGCAGTTCCCGAACACGACGTAGTCGGAAACGGAACTTTGTCCGTCGACGGGTTCTATCGCACAGATTTTGCCCTCTTTTCTTATGATAAACGTCTTTCCTTCGGCTATGCTCGCGGTAGCGGTCTTTTTCTTTCTGTCAAAAAAGACCTGACCTATGAGAGCGTTTTTTTTCAGCTCGTACAGCATTACTCCGCCCGTCACCGGGGTCAGTTTAAGCGCGGGGTTCGACGTTCCGAACAACGGCGCGTCGCCGCATAAAGCGAAATTCTTAGGTAAAGTAGCTATCATAGTGCCTTTTCCTTATATATCGTTATTATTCGTTTCCTTCGTCGGTTTCGTTCTCTACGATTTCTTCGGTAAATTCGGCGAATTCGGTTTCGACATCGGTTCCGTTAGCTTCGCCCAAAGCCGCTTCTTTACGACGTTTTATTTCCGCTACCGCCTCCTGCTGTTCTTTTTCGTTGAACTTATAGAAAAGCAACGGGATAATGGTGAGGAAGAAACTTATCGCGGCTATACCCACGAGCATAAACCACATGGTGTCCTTGCCTTTCGCTGTGACCGAAGCGGTATCGTTTGCCGAGATGCCCGCCATATAATATGCCAACACGCCCACGAACGCTCCTATCGCCATACCGACTTTATTCATTAAGGTCTGCATTGCAAAACATATTCCCTCCGCTCTTTCGCCCGTCTTCAATTCGAGATATTCGACGGTATCGCCTATCATTGCGTAAGTCACTATGTTGCCGAATCCGGTGGGTATCCCCGCCACTACGAGAGCTATCATAAGAACGGTAATCGTAAGCGGACTGGAATAATCGCCGTGGTCGCAAGCAAAACCGACGATAAACGCGACGAGCATCGCCACGCCGCCGAGCAAGTGGGAATATATGTAAGTTTTTCTCTTACCTATCTTCTTGGTAAACCACGGCACTAATAGCGAAGCTATAAGTCCGCCCGGTACGACTGCCATCGTAAGGAGCGCGTACATAGATTCTTTGTCCATGACGTATTTAGCGAAATACAGTCCACCCGTGTAGGTAAAAAGCATTCTCGCCGCGCCGCCTATGCCCGACAAAACTATGAGCATAAGAGGTTTGTTTTTGAAGAGAAGTTGCAGATTGTGTTTAAGAGACGGCGGAGTTTCCGTAGATTGATTACGTTCTACGGTATTTTTGAATCCGACGAAGAATAACGGCGTAGCTAATATGACGCAGACTACCGTTATTATAAAGTATATCCATCTTAAATGTTCCGACTTTGTGGCGGGATCCAATCCGACCGTCATATTGTCGGTAATTATAGGCACGATTATCGTGACGAGTCCCGCGCCCGCCGTACAGAAAAGTCTCGCTACTGTGAGAAGATTTCCGCGACGGTAGGTGTCGTTACTCATAGCGGTGGAAAGTCCCCAGTAAGGCACGTCCGCCACGGTGTAAATCATACCCCAGATGACGTACATTACGGAAATCGCCGCAAAACCGCCTTTCGTGTTCGGATACCACGGCAAAAAACAAATAATCGTCATCGCCGCTATCGGGAACGCCATCCACTTAAGGTACGGTCTGCATTTTCCCCACTTACTGCGCGTCCTGTCGACGATAGAACCCATAATGGGGTCGTTCAACGCGTCGAATATTCTCGCGCCCAGCATAAGGAACGCAACCGCCAAAGCGTTGAACCCTATCGCGTCGGTCATGAATATCGTCAGATAAGAACCTATTATCGTGCAGATAATATTCTGTCCGAAACCGCAGATAGAATAACTTAAACCTTCTTTCGGTTGCAATTCGCCGTCGCCCGGCGTACAACCGAATATCTTACATAAAAAATTTGACATAGATACTCCTGCCTTTATTATTAAACATATAAATTATAGCATATAAAAAATCGTTATTCAATACCAAACTCTCTTTTAGAAACGTTCATATACTTTTTCTTACGCGGCAAAAAACATTACGCCACAAAATATTCGGAAAACAATTGACAACGCCGACTAAAATAACTATAATGATAAGGCAATATCGAAAGTAACGTACCGATTCGGTTGTTTACGCCGATGTGGCTCAGTGGGGGCGACGCGTTAAAGCGATAGCTCGGTGAGCTGTCGGTAGCCAAAGCCGACAAGGGCTATGCCCGAAGTCCGGAAGCGCACGTCCTTACCGAGGACTTGCGAAAATGATAACAACTTAATGCTGATGTGGCTCAGTGGGGGCGACGCGTTAAAGCGATAGCTCGGTGAGCTATCGATAGCCAAAGCCGACAAGGGCTACGCCCGAAGTCCGGAAGCGCACGTCCTTACCGAGGACTCGCGAAAATGATAACAACTTAATGCTGATGTGGCTCAGTCGGTAGAGCACGTCCTTGGTAAGGATAAATACCCGGTTTCGAGAGCAACCGTAAAAAATCTCAAAAACAACTTAATATGACCCCTGCTGCTATGGCTCAGTCGGTAGAGCACGTCCTTGGTAAGGACGGGGTCGGCAGTTCAAATCTGCCTAGCAGCTCCAGAAAAACCGCTCAAAATGGGCGGTTTTCTTTTGTTTTCTTGCATTTTTGATAGTCAAAATGAAAGGAAAAAAATGCTGAAAATTATTGGCTACATTTTTAAGGCACATTGGCTACACTTTTTTCGTGACAATCGGCTCTCGATTTACTGTCTTCTTGCTTTCTTTCCGTGACGGTCTAAAACTGCCTGATTCTACCCCATTGGCTACATTTGGCTACACATTGGCTACACTTGGCTACACAAAAAAAGTGCGGCTCCCGATAAGGAAAACCGCACCCATGTGTTAAGTTTGAAATCTTTTAGAGTACTCTGACGTAGCGAGTACCTTTCCCTTGTCCCTCGCGCTTTATTTCTCCCAAAGCGACGAGTTGTCTCAATGCTCCCTCGACAGAACTGAGGCTGAGCGTTGGACAAAGTTCTCGAATGTCTTGTTTGGTAAAACGACCGATTTTGTTTTGTATCGCCATTCGCACCATATCCAATGCCGAGCGTTTCGTTTCGACCAGTGCAAAACGATCCTCGAAATCTTTGTATGCGGCAAGAATGGTCCCCAGCAAATACTTGATGAAGGGAAGCGGATCGTCCGTTCCTTCGTGCCAACCTTCTTGCGATAGAGAAAGAGCGTTGTAATACAGGTCTTTATTCTTCGCTATCTTCGCTTCCAGCGAAATGTATTTTCCCACGTAGAAACCGTTTCTGTATAAAAGCAAGGTCGTAAGGAGTCGGCTCATTCTTCCGTTGCCGTCGTTGAAGGGATGGATGCAAAGGAAATCATGAATGAACACGGGGATGGCAATCAGCGGCTCCACCTCCATATTGCCGATCACACGGTTATACTCTTCACAGATGCGAGTGAGCGCCTCGGGCGTTTCAAAGGGCGCGAGCGGCGTGAACAGTATTTCGCTGTGCCCGTCGGGGTAGGTGGCACTGATGTAATTCTGCACCGTTTTCGTGCGCCCCGCTATCGGATTATTTATATGGCTATAAAGCATCTTGTGGAGTTGCAAGATGTAATTTTGCGTAATGGGTATGGCGTCGAAACTTTCGTGAATAACGCCGAGCACGTCGCGGTAGCCTGCGATCTCTTGTTCGTTGCGATTCCTCGGCGTCGTCTTTTCGGCGACCAGTTGCTTGATCCTCGTATTGGTCGTAACGATACCCTCAATGGCATTGGACGCTTCCGTGCTTTGCACCTTGGCGATCTCGACCAGTTTTTCCAATTCTGCCGGTCGTTGTTTCAAATACAATTCCTGTTTGCCCGCCTCTTTGTAGATAGCGGCGATCAGTCCAAGCGTCTCGGAATCCCATTTTTGGTCTTTGATTTTACTGTAATTGAACGATCTCATACCCTTACTTCCTCTACTATTCCCTTAAATACTACCACATATTAAGGGCAAATGCAAGATATTTTGATAAAGTCCTGCGATTTTTATGACATATTCTATACCGTTTCCCTTAAAACTCTAAAAGAAAAGTGCGGCTCCCGATAAGGGGAACCGCACCCGTGCGTCTGTGAAAGGTCAGTTTTTCTTAAACTGCTTTTCGAGTTTGTCCGTCGCCTGTTTGAAGAAGGTGCGGTCTACGCTGTTGTAGGTTTGGATCGTCGTTGTGACGTTCCTATGTCCCATCAGCATCTGAATGATCTTGGGATTTTCTTGCATTTCAAAGAGCATCGTGCCGTAGGTGTGCCGCAGGGTGTGAAAATGGAAATGGTATTGTTCCAGTCCGTTCTCCTTCATCAGTCGATTGAACATCGCTCTCGTTCCGTAATAGGTGCGGAGCGTTCCTTCGTTGGTGGAGAATACGATGTCTTCGGGCGCCACGAAAGATATGCCCGTTTCCTTTTGCCGTTTTTTCCGTATCTCGCGCCATTCTTTCAAGATCGGCAACAGTATGTCGGGAATGGGTACTTCTCTTACGCTCGCCGCCGTTTTGGTGTCGGAGATGACCGTCTTGCGTTCCACTACCTTGTTGTGCTTGTCGATGGTCGGAATCTCGGTGATGGCGTTGTCCACGTTGATGATCTTATTTTTGAAGTCTATGTCCTTCCATTTCAATGCCAGCGTTTCCCCGATACGCAAGCCGGCGAATAAACAGGTCATACATATCGGTTTCAGCAATTCGCTTTTCCCGATGGTTTCGATGATCTTCTCCCTTGCTTCGATGGGAATCGCCTTGTACTTTTCCGTCTTCTGCTCTTTATGCTCGGCGTTGGATTTGACGATACAATCGGCGACGGGGTTGTCGTTTACGAATTTGCTTTTCTTGGCATAGGTGAAGAACTGGTTTAAGAGGAACTTCACCTTGCGTACGGTCGCCAGCGCATAACCGTTGTAGGTCATATTGTTGAGCAATGCCTGAATGGTGTTAGCGGTTATGTCGCGCAACTTCTTATCGCCGATTTGAGGATAGATATGGATGCGGGCGCGTATAAGGTCGGCTTCGTATGTTCTTGCCGATACTTCGGCTTTTTTGAACATTCTCAGCCACTCCGCCATCAGGACTTGCAAATTATCGTTCTGCACCGAAGCGTGTCCGCCTTGCAACTTTTCATTGAGTACGGCGGTCATCTTGATGGCGACGTCCGTTCTCGTCGCGCCGTAAAAAACTTTTCTTATCCGTTTGCCTTCATTGTCATAGCCGAGAGTAACGGACGCCACCCATTTGCCATCCGCTCTTTGATAGATCGAACCCTCGTTGTTCCCACGTCGGGAGTCCTTCTTTTTCTTCTTGAAACTTTTTTTCTCAGCCATGGTTATCCCCCAACATACTCTTCATCTGCCACGTAACAAACCCAAGGATACTCACCACTTGGCGATTGCCAACTCTCATCACGGGGAATCCGTCGCTTCTCATCATCGTGCGAACGTTATCCCGTCCGAGTCCCGTCAATTCCACCAATTCCTCGCAGTCGAGAAAGGCTTTCCCGTATTTGTCACTCAATCGTTTTGTTTCGTTTGCTATTAACGTTTCAATAGTCGTTTGTTCTATTCTTTGTCTTGTATTCAATACTCCTTATTCGGACTTCCTGCGAAACACTTATTTCGCGTCCTTATTGCTTTGAATACTATGTTCTCTCTTCATTGCTTTTCCTCCTTATTTTGAAAAGATTTTAAGTATTCGGTTTTTTCTTTTCGACATCCTCTAAACCGACAAAGTCTGTTTTTGCGGATTGTTCCTTATTCTTCGCGTCTGCGTCTGCCGCCATTTCCTTTAACTTCTCATATCCTGCGGCGATCAATTGTACTTTGGTATATCCGCTCGTTTTCAAGAAAGCGTTTATCTCTTCAAAGAGCTGCCTTGGAATCATCGTTCCGAAATTGCCGCTCGTCTGCTTTCTCTTTTCTTTGTTTACTTCTTCATACTTCCGTCTTGCCGTTCTCTGCGGTGTGTTCTCTTTCTTTTCCATGGTCTTATTCTCCTTTAATCGATATATACGATTTCGTTTAATATTTCTTCTTCAATGACGCGGCGCATCTCTTCCTGCACTCGTAAGTCGTGCATAAAGTCACCCGTCTTCCTATACTTCTCCATTTTGGACATTTTTTTATACATTGCGGTCCACATTCTATCTGCCGCGGCGTCCACTCCGTGTAAGTATTCCGGTAAATCAACTATCGACCAATATTTCCCTACGTTATGTTCTTCGAGATACTTCTTCGCAAGCGTTCCGTACTTCCCGTAAACGTGTTTAACCGGCTTGACAAGTCTTTGATATACCTGTATTTCTTCCACGGTCAACCCCATTCCGGCTTCGGCTTTTCTCATAATATCTTGTTCGTTCATCATCAACCTCCCGAAATTGTTTAGTCGTATCAATACGATACAGTATATCTCTCCCTTTGTCAAGCTCTTTTTTGAAAATTCTTCAGCTATTTTGTCCAATTATACTTGGTATTCGGCTTTACTTCCTCATTCGCTTTTACCTCCTCTTGTTTTCTTTTTTCTTCGATTTCCTGTTCGATCTCCTTTAATCGGTTATGACACGCGCTCGTATGCGGATTGAATAGGTCGAACACCGAGGCGAACAGTCCGTCGGTGATCCAACGTATCTTCCGCGCCGAGATGGTCAAATTTCGTTTTAACGCCTTATCGTTGGTTTTGTACTGCCGTTTCGGTTTTCTTTGATATGTTTCCCTTTGAATGTCCCTGACGTGGCGGAGAACGATGTTCCCGAGTCTTCTTCTGTAATCCCATTCCACAGCTTCGGTCGTATGCAATAATTTCAGTCCGTCCCCAACTTCGGTATATCCTTCCATATTCTGAACGCAATGGAGTTCGTCGTCGGCTTGCTTCTTGTACCATTCGCCCATCTTGTCCTGCAATCGCGACCTCGCGGTTTTGAGCTCTTCCCGGAACGCTCGATCCGCTCTCTCTGCTTCGGGGTTCGTTCCTATGAGCCATTCGGCGATAAGGTCGATCGTTGGGCGATGTTTTTCCATATCCTTACTTGCATACCATAACGGTTTATCTTTTGGCAGTTCGTCTGCGAGTTCGCGTAGCCATTTTCTGATAACGTCGTTGATGTGCGCGTGGGCGTAGTCGGAGTTCTTTTGAAGAGCGTCGATCACGGCGTCCCGTCGTTTGTCCAACTCGTTGTCAAGCGTGTAGGCGTTCAGTCGTTCGGTCATCTTCTCTATGGCGTCGAACTTGATCTTTCCTTTTTTGCGATAGGTATAGCCGGCGGCGCGCTTGTTCTTCACTATCGCTTCCTTCTCAAAGAACAGATAGTGAATATGTAGGTGCTTCGGCTTGTCCAAATGCAAGGCGCACAATAAGTTCATATTATCGGGATCGAAACCGGTGTCTTTAAAGAATTGTCCGAACGTCTTTTTGACGAGCGCGATACATTTTTCGGGCGTGTCTATAAGGCGGGAGTCTTCCTCGTTAAAGGAGATGAACCCGTGCCACAAGTTCTTCTCGCCGCTTTGGGCGCGTTTCTTGATTTCCTTGACCTCTTCCTTTGACAGCATACCGTTCTGACTGAATACGCCCGTACTCTTTTGCAGGTATTGTAACATGGTGTACTTCTGCGCGTCTTCGCCATAAATCTTTCCTTCCGTGGTCATATACTTGTAGATATTGTTCTCTCCCGACATATCGTAGAAGGCGCGGTTCTTGGCGTGTTTCTCTATCTCTTCTTGCGTGGCGTTCTTCGGCAACCGATACGGCGTGTAGGTTATATCAAAAATAACCGGTGATTTGTTTTGTCCTATAACTATATCCTCCTTGTTTTAGTTTTTTTTGAGCGGATAGAGTGCGGGGATTTTTTGCAAAAACGGAGCGTAGGCGTACAATCGTACGGTAGTCGACATTTTCGCAAAAGCCCATAAAAACTATTTTCTATCCGCTTTTGTTGCAAGTGTTCCCAAAGCTTGTTCAGCGTTATTATCACATCCCTTTTTATGGGCGTAAAGCGTCGTGCTATTTCCGTTCAAAACGGTTGTCGGGTATCCCGAAACCGTAACCCCTTTTGCGGTGAAACTGCAAAAGCTTAGCCTGCTTCCTTTTTCGTCTGTTTTGGTTTACTATTGCTTGCAAATTGCTTTCACGTTTTAACCGACGATTTCTTTGTAATGCGTCAAGATCTGATACAGGCTCTTGCAGTCTTTGTACGTCGAATGCACCAAGAGATAGTCCAGTTTATTCCAGTCAACGTCCGTCGTCAGGTACATACTCGACTTGTATATATCGTTCCTCACGTCGGGGTGTCGTCCAAGAAAACCGTCCATATCAAGATGTCCGCGGGGCGCGCCGTTCGCTTCGTTCACTTGTTCCGACGTAACGGGGATACGCTCGGTTCTGCCGCCTTTACTGCCAACTCTTCGCCGCACTTTCGATAGGTCCAACTTTCGCTTTGCGAGCGCGAAGAACCCGTCGAGCGGCGGCTTTAAGGTAGGCGTCTTGTCCTCGAACATATACCCGCAGATAGCTTTGACGTACTGTCCGCTTTGCTTGTCGTCGAGTAAGGTAAGCGCGTCGTAAAAGTTCTCCTGAAAGGGAAAGTGTTTCATCCGTCTGTTCAGTCCCGCGCTCTGCTTGCCGCACCTTACGGCGTCTTTGCTCTCTTCCAATACGTCCACGAGATTACCCCAATAGAAACGCTCTTTGCCGTCCGTGATTTCAGTCACAGGCTCATCGGTGAACATGAAGGCGCACATCCTTTTTGCCATTCGTCCCGCTTCTTCGTCTGTTAAGCCGTTCAATATCTCGGCGTAAAAGTCGTAGAAAGGGAATTGATTGATTTGTCTTTCTTCCATTTACTTCCTCCTTATTTGTGTTTTATTGTTGCCGCCGTTTAACGACCGTCGGCACGTCATAAGTAACGCATACGCATCACCTCCGTTTCATTTCTCTTGCCCACGAAAGGGCATAAAAAAGCCGCCGATATATATACCGCCGACTTTAATATTTGTTATTCAGTTGTGGTTGTCGCTATCTCTATTACGTCATCAGTTACATCTCCTTGTCAGATTTATCGCATACGAAAACGGAAGCCTTGTACAGACTCCCGCCGTGATTACGTTATTGAGTTCATTGAGTGAAACGTTTATTCCCCTCTATAATATAGCCAGGAGCGCGTTGAAAAATCGTACCCCCTGTTAAAAATGCCGATTATTCGCCGAAAAGTGCCTTTAATAAACGCAGTTGAGCTAGTTCTTCTTCAGTTTGTTTTAAGGCGCGCTCGCGTTCTCTTTTGCGTTTCCGTGCTTCCTTTCTCTTCTGTCGTTTCTTCTCTTTCTTGGCTTCAATGGCTTGCAGACGGAGTTTTTCGAGGTTCTCTTCCGCTTTCAAAATGAGTTTGCGGACGGCGCCTTCCGTCACGCCCATCTCTTTGGCAATATCGACTTTCTTCATATCAAGGTATTTGAACTTGAAATACGCTTGCGCTTGCCGCGCCGTGAGACGCGACTCCAACCACTTCTGTTGCCGTTCAAGTTTTCTGTCTTCCCTGTCGGCTCTGCGTTCTTCCGCTTCTTCGAGTTCTTGCTTTTCCCAAAGTGCTTCTATGGTCGTTTCCGGGTCGGCGAACTCAAAACCGGCTTCTTCAAGCATATCCAAAGAAACGTGCCGCCGCGTTTCTTTCCTGTTCACTTTCTGCTCGTACTTCTCAAGCTCGTAGAACACTTCCGCGACTTCGTCCGTTACTTCCAATTCTTCTTTATGCCCATCGGCAAAGGTGTATAAGATCTTTTTCATAATATAATTCAATTGCTTTTACCATTAACTTCCGCGTAAAGAGTTATTTCTTGATATTTTTCATCCAAGTAGTAACCCAGTTTCATGACATCTTTATCAATATAAAAACTCCCGAACTTTTCTCTTGACATGGGGTCTTCTTGGCGTTTTTCGTGAAATATCCATACAATAGTTTTTTCGTTTTGTTTCAATTCTTGAAGCAATGTTTTTTTGCCTGCCCATAAACACTCCCTGCTATCTTTATTATGTTGTCCCGCAAGTGAATACTGCATAGCGACGTGCCCATCACGGTCATAAAAAAGATATCCGTCTGTATCAACAATCCCCATAACCTTTCTCAGATTTTTAGATGGCATATAATACTCCACATCTCCATACTCACGATAATGATAACAACATTTCGTCGTTGTCGCTTTTAGGCTTACTCTATCTATTTGTTGTACATAATCGCTCTCATATTCATTCTTCCATTGATACCAGCATATTTCTTTTGGCGTGATATAACAATATGCTTCAGAATAACTACACAAATCATTAGGCGTGCTGAGTATTTTAACATTCTCGCTGTTTCTCAGATGCTTAATCAATGATTCCAACTTGTCAACATCCACTATCAAAGAATTAAATGAAACAAGGGTTTCTCTTAATCCATCATCAATACAAGTAAAACCATATAAGGCAAGTAGTTCGTTTGCTTCAACTGCCAATTCCTTTTTGTTATTCTTGAATAACAACCACTGCTCAATAGTTAGATCGGGTGAGTTTTTAACGTTTTCCATCACTTCCTTGGAATTCGAACAACTCATATTTGAAAATACTTTTTCTTTCTCAGGAACAAACCAATATCCCTTTTCTCTGATCAATTCAGGATCGATTTGATTCATTTCCTGTAAAGGAATAATAAAATCTTCTAATATGCTATAATCCTTAACTAGAACATTATTATCGCCATAAGTTAATCTGTCGAACAAAAAACCACTCAAATAATAACGTGCCTGCCAAACATATTTTTCACAAACTGTCATTACATTACTTTGAGATCCGTGCGACGCAGGATAATATGTTCCGGTGATAGCATTATCTATACAGCCAACTACATTTTGATGGGCATCCTTTTTGGCATAATCGTGAAATACTTCTTCACTCCATCCCATTTCCAAAACAAAAGCATAAGCAGCAGAAAGGATAAAATGCTCAAAGTCAATCCCTAAATAATCTGGATTCGACTGAGCGATATCGTTTAACATAGTGTGAATTTTTTTATTTCTCTTTTGTCCATATCCTAAAGAATACTCGAAGTGATCAATTAAAACATAACGAGACAAGTCGTATGATATGCCGGAAAAGCCACTCATCCTACTACCACCCAACGCCTCTTTATTGAGAGTGATTTGATTGGTCCCCACAGAATATGGTGGCAACAATTTGGCAGCATCCTCTTTAGTGCAAACATCGAGTTCTATTGCCTTATAAACAATCGCTAAGGAATAATACCTAACGGCTATGTTTCTATTTTTATCTATTTTATCGGGAGAAAGAACATTTGTCGAAATCCATTCATATGCTTTTGCAAGAATAGTTTTTTCCTCGGTTTTGTATAGCAAACACATAAGAATTGAGTAGATATCACATTGGATTTGCGGATCATTGATATTGGCAAACTTTAGGAATAGTTTATAAAATTCTTCGGGCGTTTTTAATGCCCAAGCCATCAAGCGATCCCTATAATCCATACGTAAAGTGTTATTTAATGAAGCAAGTGCCCAAGCATATATGGTCGGACATCCATCATAGGTATCTTCTTCATTCAACATATATTCTTCATTTTCAAGAAGCTCCAAGGAGTTATTTCTATCCCATATTTGATTAGTTCTTTTATTAAGATAGCCGATGGGAGCCCACACTAAATCTCTTTGTGCCGGTTTCTTAAATGAAAACAAATATTCATCTAATAATCCCACACTAAGCGGATGATTTTGCACTCGCGACAAAGGTAATACTATTTTATTGACAATATCGATCAAATTATTCGACGATAAAGACATATATTCTAAACAGCTTTGATAATAAGAATCTGCTGTTACCATTGTTGTATGCCTTAATGCAAAAAAAGATAATTCATTACTGAAGTAGCTATTGATCTTATTCTGAAGGGTTGCATTAGACGTAATTAAATAACCATATTTTCGGATACAAAGAAGTGCCAAACCATATAACGTGTTCTGTTCCAAATCGGCATACATATTGAAATCAATTTTGCTTGGATCACTGCAACTCTCAATCATCATCACGGATTCTGCATAATCAAAAAAACCTCTTATTCCAGGAGAGTAATAATATTCGGTAATAGAAAATAAACCTTTTGCTTTGTGTGCAAAACAATAAAGCACTCCATATTTATTTAGATAATCTAAAACCTTAGATGAGGTATCTTTATTTATGCCAATAGTATCGGCTAAATTTTTAATTAACCGCTCTCTCTCAATACTTTTTTCATTTAATAGAATTTTTGTTAACGCTTTAATGCTCTTTCTAATAAGTTGATCTTTTAACTCAACTTTTTCTTTTGACGCAAACTCTGCTTCAATGCAATCTATTTTTTGTGATAATAATTCCGGTAAAGAAAAATCCATTGAGGTCGACTCAATAATATGTTGACCTGCATATAATTCACAAAATAGTTTTAGAGATAACGGAGTTGTTAACAGGTACTTTATTGTACTCGTATTGTCGATTTTGATTTTATAACTATTTATATATTTTGAAAACAAAACGCTGGCAGGGGTATCGCCATCTGCACTCAAGTATTTGATTTGCGCATAATCTTCTGCTTTAGGAAAAAGATGCGGGCGTGTGGTTGCGCAGAATTGTATTGTAGGATATTTTTTGTTAATGACAACGGACTCTTTTAATCTATCTTCCCATTTTTCAGGCACGGCAGATTCATCAACCCCATCAACAATGATCACTACCTTAGAAATAGATTTTACATTGTCGTCTGCTTCTGAACGTGAAAAACTATTACGATTTGACATCGAAACAAGTGCCTGCCATAATTCATCCTCACTCCAATTAGGAGTTAAACCAAGGTTTTCTATTACTATGTCCTTCCACGTCTTCTTATCGTCAATTTCTCGTGCTTGAATAAGGATTGGCAAATGGTGTTTTTCAGATAATAGTTCCTCCACAAACGCCGCAATTCCACAAGTTTTGCCTGTCCCGGGATTTCCCTTTAATATCAATGGTTTTGGGCTGAAAAACTCTAATAAAATGTTTTGTAATTCATAATAATTAATACTTGCTAATTTTTCCAAAGGGTGCATCACTTCTCTATAGTGAAAATAATGCGTTGATGAAAAAGAGGCATTTTTTAACAAGTCGATTACTGAATCAAAATCTATATCACAAACAAGCTCAATATTGAGATTAAAATGGCTATTTTCATTTCGCAGCCATTCAAGAATGACTTCTGCTTTCCCTTTTAATACATCGATTTTCGGTTGAATGGCATTAAGCTCTGTAATGATATCTGCCGTTTTATCACCATTATCTTTTAAAAGTGATATTAAGTCGGCAGATGCATTCGTAAATGAAGAATGTGCTTTATCTATTATCTTTAATTTTTCAATGAGTTGTGCTTTTTCAGGTCCATCGCAAATGAAACGCAACATTGTTTTATTGATTTGCCCGGGGGTAAATAGATCTTGAATATATTTGTTAGACAACCATGTAGCTTTGCTTTTCTCGAAAGCATTCAAAAAACAATCATATGAAATATCGCCATTTCCAAACCAATACCTATGTATTCCTGTCGAAGTGTCCTTTTGCAACTCAGACAATATTCCACTTTCATTCCATAATTCTATTGTCAGATATGGGTATCTTCCAGAAAACTCTGCAATTAATGAATCCCATCGATTAAGTTCGACGTTCTTTTTGTTTTCAGTCTCATTTGCTAAGTTGCGCGGAACACAAACGATGTATTTTTTAATAGCAGGTCTAACCTTCAATGCTGTTTCAATAGAGTTTTTAATTTGTTTAATTTGAGAATCTCCAATGCTATTTATAAACCATTTTGCTTGCAACCCAACAATATCTCCATTGGCTAAAACAGCATAAGATTCTACGCCCCCGTCACCGCCAGCGCCATTGATTACATAAAATTCTTTAATGGAATCCTTATACTCGGTCTTACACCAGTTTTCAAATAATTGATCACAAAGTGCTTCAAATGCTTTTTCTGATGATTCTCCGTATGTTTGCAGTTTACTCCAATTCATATTCTTCTCTCAATTATCACAGTTCCTTCATTATCCTAAGGAAAGCGTCCAGTGCCGTAGCATCGGGATTGCTGGCGATAGGTTCGGCGCTGACCATATAGTAACGATACTTTGCACCGGCTTGAGTTTGCCAAATCTTGCCGAGTTCGGCTTTTGCGCGGCTGTCGTCGTTAGACGTCAAGTGCTCGCCCTTCGTTTCGATCATTACAATCTTCCCGCTGTTTGTCATAACCATAAAGTCGGGATAATGGTTAAGATATCCGTTGATATAGAACTCCGTGCGCTCCATATTCCTATGCCACCACTTTACGTTAGGCAAAGAGGCGACTTTTTCTATCACTTTCAATTCAAAGCCGTTTACTTCTTGTTCTTCGGCATACAAAGATTTATCCAGTGCGCCGAAAGGTCTTCCGGGGTTGATCTCTCTGCTTAAATGGAAGGACGGCAAGCACTCCACCGTACCCGTTTCAATCAAGTGTTTGAACCGTTGTACGCGATATTCGTCTATCAAACGTTCGATTTTAGCACGGATCTTCATTGCATATCCGTACAAATTCTTTTCCATCGCGGCGAGTTCATCACCGTTCATATTTTCAACAATGCGATCAATATACGCCGTCAAATCACTACTGGCAACACAATCTATCTTTTCCAAAATACCTTTTATAGTGCCTTTACACGTTCTTACTCGGCTTTCAGGCGGCATATTTTTCAGCATACCCTTAAAGTATTCGCTTTCCGTGTCCGACATCTGCCTGTATTTTGGCTTTTCGTTCTTCTGAACATCGACTTCCACGACGGACTCAAGCGCCGCACTGAAATCAATTGTTGCGTCCTTATCTTTCAACGTGAACCCATTCGTCAGTTCTTCTTTGGTAAGCAAATCTTTGTGGTCGGGATCGTCAAGTGTAAACAAACTCGGCAATCCTTTGATAAAGAATTGAGGGATTTCAAGGGATAATGCTTCATCTTTGAATTGTTCATACATACGGTAGGTCGTCACTTTGTTTCTCACCTCCAAAGGTAAATCACCGGCAGGCTCTTCCGCCGCCTGTTTCATTGCTTCATCATAAGCGTCACTACTTGCTTCCGCGCCGGAAAGCATCGTATCAATAGCTGACGTCGTTTCCGTCGTATTTTTACGTTCTTCGATGATACTTTTGAGTGCGCCATCGTCAAACTGTAAAAACTCCTCTTCGTTGCTATCATCGTCAAGTTGCATTTGCGTTTGAACAAGCTCCGGCTCAGGTGCGACAGCCGGCTTTTCTTCTGCAATACGATATTCCTTTTCACTAAAGCCCGCGTCATTCAAACCCTTAATAACCTTTGTTATCGTCGTATGGAAGTCGTTAGAACAAGTCAGCACATACGACAAATTCAAAAACTTACTTTCGTTTTGTTGTGTATAAGGCAACCTTAGAACACGTCCCAAAATCTGTTCAACGTCCACAGTCGAAGTCTTATTCGCGAGCGTTGCAAGGATATACGCAAACGGACAGTCCCAACCTTCTTTCAATGCGTTAACCGTGATTATATACTTGATTTTGCAATCGGGCGATTGCAAATCTACGTTTTTGAGTTCGTTTATGTCCGCTGTCTTGATTGCGATCTCTTCTTCGGGTATACCGTTATCGACTAGGCGTTTCTTTAACTTTTCAAACGTCTCTACGTTTTCCGCTTGCTTGGGTTGCGCTTGGAATAACACGATAGGACGAATATATCTCCCGTCGGTTTTCGTTTGTGCCAATTCGTCCAACTTGTTCCGCAAATCCAACGCGTCGGCGATCACTTCTTCTTGCGACGGGCGGTTGTAGACAATAACCGGCAATTTTACCATGTTCTCCGCTTTGAGTTGCGCGGCGTCCACATAGGAAATAATATTGCTGTTCGCTCTCGGCGTCGCCGTCAAATCAAGGATGAAACTCGGATTTAAATTTTTAAGCATCTCAATACTGAGATCACCCGTCGTGTGATGGCTTTCGTCCACGATTACAACTGGAGAAAGTTGGTTGAACACTTGAATAAGCGCGGTTTCGTCTACGTTGTCGATCAAAGTGTCGGGAGTTTCGATAAACTTTGCGAATGGTTGAAGGTTGCCGTTCTCTTGATATACTTTTCTGCCTTCTTTATTGCGAATGCGGAAGCTATCAAAACTCATCACGACGATGCAAAGTTGCTCGTTTACAGTCGTAGGATTGAACTGTTGCCCGTCCAAAACTTGTTGCTTGCTATAGACCTGTACACGCCCGTTAAAATGTGCTTCTATTTTTTGGCGGTATGGGTGCGACGGATCGGAAAGGTTTTTTAGCGTTTGCGTTAAAATGGCTTCCGACGGCACAAGCCAAACGACCAACTTCGCTTTCTTACTCGGCAAGTTGTCAAAAATGGTTTTCAGCGCATTGCACGCCAAAAAGGTTTTGCCGCCGCCCGTTGGCACTTTGAAACAAACGTGTGGCGTGTTTTCTATCGTGTTCTTATAAGGCGGAATCGCACCGAATCCGACGTGAACGTTTTTCTCCGCCCAAAACTCTGTATAGGCACCCGAAACGCTGTTGGTAGTATTCAACAGTTCACAATAGCGATTGAGATCGTTTATTACATCTCTTTGAAATCTTTTCAGTTCCATAAAAGCACCTCTTACAGTTTCTTAATGTCTCGCGGAATCTTCTTAAACACAATTCCGTTTTTATCGAGTGTTTCTTTTGGTAAAGCACAAACGTCCGCATAAATAAGATATCCGCTTGCTTTTGTTTTCAGCGTTGAAAGAAACTCTCTGTTCAGCGTAGTGGGCTTGTCTTTTTCGTAATAGAAATAGTACGCCGTATCGTTGGCTTTGCCCATATAATAGCGGTTGTCGTCCGCGCCTAATTCGAGCGGCAGTTTCGTTTCCATATAGTAGACGTATTTCCGTATTTCGTCTTCGCCGACTTCTTCGTTCAAGTTTTTGTCTTCTTTGAAAAGTGGCAAACCAAGTTCGTAGTAACTGAAATCTCCGCCAAGTCCTGCCACCGCCTTACTCCCCTCTCCATAGCCGTCAATGACGCGCTTTACACGTTCTGCGGTGATTGTATTCGCATAATCCATCATTTCCACAAGGATAAACTTCCTGTTGCCACCGTCTTGCTTGTTCAAATCCAACACGGCGTGAGCAGTTGTGCCGGAACCGGCAAACGAATCAAGGATAATAGCATCTTTCTTATCTACAAACTGGATAAGATACTCTATTAAAGATTTGTCCTTAGGATAGTCAAAGACTTTCTTCCCGAAAATCGCTATTTGTTCTTTTCCAGCTTCTTCAGTTGTGGATACTCCAACTGTATCATCTATAAGGTTAGGTGGCACTTCTGCATCATAATTTGCTCTTTTGTAAGATAAAACCAATTGTTTTGACAAGTTTATTCTTGTATTGTTGCGGATGTTTTCTTCCAATGTTTCCTGTACCCATATAAATCTGTTTTCAAACCGAACTGCATTTGTATTAACGCCATTCTCAATTACAAGATCATCCAACAGCTTATTGGGAAATTTTGCCGTCCCATATACTCCTGCTTTTATCGTCCCATCGTTGCCTTTATAATGAATTGAACCAACAGGAAAGGTTAGAATTTTATATGAATTTTGTGGTTTTGTAAAAGGATCATCGCTTGCGCTATTTTTTTGAACTCCAGAAAACTTTAACGAATTTTTTTCTTTTTCATAGCATAACACATACTCTAAATTCCTTTTAATTTTATATGATAAATTTGGCGGTGTTGCAGATTTATACCACATATATTGACCAACGAAACAATTTGGCCCGAAGATCTCATCACATATTTTCTTTAGATTGTATAATTCATTCTCATCTATTGAAATGAAAATACGCCCGTATGAGGATAACAGTTTTTGTAAAAGTTTTAGCCTTGGATACATCATACAAAGCCATTTATCATGGCGAGACAAGTCTTCTCCTTCATCTCCAACCACTTCTCCGAGCCACTTTTTGATATGCGGGTCATCCACATTATCATTGTAAACCCATCTTTGATTGTTGTTTGTGCTGTGAGCCGTGTTATATGGTGGATCAATATAGATGCAATCCATTTTGCCTTCATATTGCGGCAACAACGATTTGAGCGCAAGAAGATTATCTCCGTGAATGATCATATTCTCGGACGACTCGGCGTTGTATGTATACTTTTTATCAAGAATCCGATACGGCACTTCTTGATGATGATTTATGACTTTATCTTTTCCTATCCATTCGAGCGTCGGCATTTATTTATCCTCCAAGTTATTCACCATTCAGGTTTAATTTCCTTACTGAACTTTATGTTGTATGCTTTTTCTAGTATTTCAATTCCGCTCTTCATTTGCCGTCCGAAAGTATTGATTGCATTATAAAATGAAAGCGATTCGATGTCGGTATTTCCTTTATATATGATGCCTGACAATTTAAGTGGGGCAATACGATTTAGAAACAAATTAATTGCCTCAAAAAAAATCGCGAATGCTTCCTGCACTGCTTTTGTTATTTTTATATCTTTAGAAAGGTCAACTAGGGCGCTTTTTATTTCCAGTGCAGATTGGATACACCAATCCTTGTTTTCCATTTCTTTAGAATTAACAAGCAACCTTTTTGACTCAAAATATAAAAAAAGGTGTTTAATATAGTCTTTATTACTTTTACAATTCTCCCAGTTGATACCGCCATATGGCGTATCTATTCCGGTTATTCTGAATCCCATCTTATCCTCCTAATCATTTCCCTCTAATTATTATCGTCAAAACGTTCATAATCGTGTTTTGTTCCAATATAATTAAGTTTACGTATGTAAACATCCCAGTTCCTTTCTTTGGCTAAAGCCAATAACTTTTTACCATTATCGGTATCCACCATTGAACTGTCCATATAAATTGTACTTACTATATCCGCAGAGAGCTTGTTTTCTACGTTGCAAAGGAATAGTCGCCATTCTTTCTCGTCTTTCCATTTCTCTTGTTTTGTAAGTAGTTGTCCTATCTTTGTTTTATTGGATTCCGCAAATAATGTTTTGTCTTTATAGCATCCAAGATAGTACTGAATAACGGGAACAAAAGAGAATCTTTCCTTTGTATCACTATAAAGAACTTTGCAGAAGTACATAAATAGCCGTCTTTTTTCTATCGGAAGATTCAACACTTTCTTGAAGTCATATTCGATACAAAACCCTTTATTGTTTGTATAATACGCCCACATCGTATCCAAATCGTAGCATTCCGAGACACAAAACACATACGACATCTCTCTAAACTTTCTATTGATTGTTAAATAGTTGTCGCAGATTTTCTTTAACACGTCCTCATTCTTAATTAAATAGTTTTTGACAAGGTCGTCAATTTTATCAAGCGTTGAGTCGCACTCCTGCTCCGTACAACCAAAACTTAGAAACACCTTTTTTGCTTCTTCTCTATTGAGTTCTCCTGTTTCGAGGTCATAACATGCAATTACCATTCGGAATAATTCCGTTTGCAATTGATCCCAACCAAATACCAAATCTCCGGATTCTTGTATCTTCTTAAACAACCATATAAAAACTTCTATAGGATGCGCAAGGAAATATTGTTTGACATCCTCAATATCTTTTTCCGGATCGAAATTGATAGTAGTATCAACGTCGTCATTAAGAGTAGTTGCTTGAGCCAGCCAAATATATCCTTTTTCAAGCGTATCATAGGCGTAGTCAAAGTCTTCCCCTTCACCCTTACGATACTTATAGAACATCCCGTCATTCGGCAAACATTTCAAAAGACGGCACAAAACCCGATCAACATCCGCTTCCGAATATTCATCGAGATTATTTGCACCCGTCATTTCTTCAAAATGCTCGTTATATAATGTCTCTATCTCTTTTGCCATTCGTTTTTATCCTTTAGATTTCCTGTTTTATTTTACCACTTTTCGTCGTAAAAATCAATGCCGCGGTAGCCCTACTATGAATAATATCGTATCCGTTTTACTTTGTAAACAGTCATCTGTCCCAATATAGGTACACCTTGCTATTTTTTTTTATTTTGCCGCCGCCGGTGGCAAAATTACAGGCTTGTCAGGTATTCTTCCAAGTTGATATAGTCGATGTCGCCGTCCTTGCAAGTTTCGCCGCGATAGAGGACGACCTTTTGGGTGATCTTGCCGTAGCGGAACTCGGTTTCGGCACACTTCGATTCATCGAGAAGATGTCGCGCTTGATCGGTAACTCTTTCGGCGCTGAACTTGATCTCGTATATTTGCGTTTCAAGCGTATCGGGATCGTTGACGACCATATCGAATTCACCGTCGGCAAATTGCAACTTAAAAACTTTTTTATGCGGTTTTGCCTTTTGGGTTTCGAGTAGTATAACGTCTTCTGTCATTCTGCCTTTGATTTCATTCAATATCCTTGTGATCACGCGTTTTCTTTCTTCTGCGGAAAGATCGTTGAATACCTCGTCCGACGAAAGAGATTCGATAAAGGATTTTGCCTGCGAGTAGCGAAGCCCCGGTTGAGAAAACACGATACGCTTCTCTTTGCCGTTTGTATTTTTTATATCGTTTACGTCGATCTCTTCGATCAGATCCAATGCGGCGAGGTATTCTTTGATCTCCGCAACATGACCTTCGTCTATCTTGACAGTTCTTTCATCCCTATCTTTAACGTCCAACATCTCTTTGAGACGTTTGGTAAATGCGGCGACGTCAATATCGTCGAGAATGGTGGTGGGCGCAAAACGATCTTTACGTAGGTTGTTTGCCGAAAGCCGTAAATCGTTGGATTTGAAATCGCGCTCCAATACCTCTATGGCAAAACGATGGTTGATGTCTTCGACCACACGATTGATCGCACTCGTCAATTCTCCTTTTTCGTATAGCGAATAAAGGTGTCTGAAATGCCCGCCGTATTGATACGCTTTTAATGAGTGTTGGATATTCTGCGCAATCGCGCTATCCACGTATTCGTCCGTACTTTTCTTGTCGGCAAACACGCTGTCGTTATAGCGAATACCGCTCAAACTCATCGTGCCGCCGTATTGGATATAGTTGTCGATACCGTGAACGTTAAGCACGTTTGAAAACTCTCTGTAAGGAATAAACGTCGTGTGAAGCAAGCGGCAACGATCGTACAACTCGTTGCTCTTCGTGATCCAAAAACCAAGTGAATCGGTACCCGAAAGGACGATCTTCATTCCGACCGCCGCATAAATATCGGATAATAGCGCCGCGCCTTCGATGAAGTCCGACATAAACGTAACTTCGTCGATGAACACATACTTGTATCCGCCGTCCTCTAACTTTTTCAGGTCTTTGTTTAACGTCGCAAGGTCGTCTTTCGGTGTGATCTGAATGAAAGCGGCTCTGTCAAAATCGGCGTCCGACATCTCGGCGATCACTTGTTTGATGAGCGTTGTTTTTCCCGTTCGCCTCAATCCGTACAGAATGAAAACCTTGTTATATTCGTTTCCGTAAACGTACTCGGTTATGTCCTTGAATCCGTTTCTCTTTTTCAGTTCTTTGACGGGCGCCACATAAGAACGAAGTGCCGCGCCGATCCTTATCTGCACGTTAAAATCGACCGGCGTCTTTTCTTCCGCGTCGGGGAATGCGAGCAGACGTTCCAGTCTCTTTCTTTCCTCTAATTGGCTTTGAACGATAGTGATCTCGTCATCTTTCAATGCTCTTGATTTTTGCTTTCCGTTCTCCCGCCATTGAAGAAAGTGATATTCGTATGTTTTGCCGTTTTTCCCTTTGATTTTCTTTACGGTTATTCCGCCTTGGGGCAAAACGGACAATCTATTGAGTATTTCTTGTTTGGTCATTGATATCCCTCACTTTTAGTTTACCCATTTTTACTTAATTTTACTTTGTTTTACTTCGTTTGTCAAGTGCAAAGTAAAAAAATCCATAATCTTCGTAAAATGTCACTATCACATAAAACGATTTCGTGAAATGTAAAAATTGACACAAAACGAAAATTTATCTAATGTGCCACGCTTATTCGGTATTTGAAATGTTGCTCAGTTTATGCTTGAAAAATTACTCACTTCGAAACCTCAATAATGGGGCGTTTTGCAGTTTTTTATAAAACTTGTATCTGATCGTCATAAAAATGCAGTAAAACTTGTATTTCAACGACAACAAAATGTCTTAAAACTTGTATTTAGATATTGACAAACCGCCCGAAACTTATAATATGCGAAGGATCAAAATATCCGCAATAATTATTGATACAATGAAGAAAACGATCTCTTGACTATTCCGCTATATGAAGTCTTTATGCTTGCGGATGATCTGAGTAAAGACGTCAATCCCATCCATAAATGATGGCTTAAAAAACTGTCCGGTTCTGCCTAAAACTGCCTGATTTGGCTACATTGGCTACACTTGGCTACACAAATTTTCCGAAAAAGTGTAGCCATTGACGATTTTAAGAATTATAAGTCGCATTTTCCTATTTATATAATAAATAGGAACGAACGATTGTTTTTGTAGAGAGCACATCCCTGCATTTTTCGTGTTTATCCTTGGTAAGGACGGGGTCACCGGTTCAAATCCGGTCATCAGCTCCATAAAAAACGCGACTTGTATAAGTCGCGTTTTTTCATCGTTCGGAATATCGAATTTATTTGAGATAATACGTTATCGTTCCGCCCGTTTCGTCCACGCCGTTTTTCAAAACCGTTCTGCTCACGTTTATTTTTTGTCCGTCCACCGTATACGTTATACCGCCGATAAACTCGGTGTAGATATTCACGGTAATAAGGTTTTCGAACAGAACGCAGTTTTCGCTTGCGAAATCGACGGTAGTCTTATCCGCGGGGCGATACACGTTGAGCGTGGTCAAAGTATATCCCGTCAGATTGTCCTTGTTCGCGCCGAAAATGCCTATTATATCGGCGTAACTGTCGTAAGGCAAAGTAAGTTCTTTAAGGTTTTTACATCCTGCCAAAGCGTAGTTTTCTATTTTCGTTATCGTTTTCGGGAAGGTTATTTTTTCCAAATTACTCAGATTCGCGAAAGCGTGCGAAAAGATTTGTCTATATCCCGACGGAACGTAGATATATTTTATCTTCGCCCTGTATTCTTCGCCGAGCGCGTCGAAAACTCTATCGAGGACTCCCTTTACGTCGGATTCGTTCGGATAACCGCCTCTCGACGGCAACCTTATTCTTCCGTCGTTGTCGTCGATATATTTCTTTACGTCGGCTGTTTTTTTGTCGTTTATCCCTTTGATTGCCCAACCGCCGAGATATGTCGAGGAGTACGTAAAGTAAGAGGACGGCATCTCTTTCACGTTGCCGCAACCTTCTCTCGTACACACGAAAGTCTCTGCGTCGTAGTCGTGGCGAGGTTCGTACCAACTATCTATTTCTTCGCCGCAAAGGGTACACGATACCGTCGCTTGTACGGTGCAGTTTTCGGCGTTTCTTTCGCCGTATACGGCGGCTCCTCTTTTATGATTGTACGGAACCACGGGAATAGTTTCCGTCGTACGCCTGTTGCAATAAAGACACTTTTTCGCGCCCACGCCCGTAGACGAGCAGGTGGCTTCGACGAAAAATTCTGCGTCTTTCTTCATACTGTGCGACTGCGTCTTATAAAAAACGTCCTTATGGCACCTTGCGCATTCTCTATACGCATAATAACAGTAGTTTTCGTCCGAATTATCCCTATAATCGTACTTTATTTCCGTACCTTCGGGGAAAGAATGATAGAGCCTTTCCGTAATCTCGGTCTGCGTTTTTCCGCACACGGAACAAACGCGCTTAACGTAGCCGGGCTCTTCGCAGGTGGCTTCCTTTCTTTCCGTCTCTTTATAGTCATGGGAAATCGTCCCTAATTTCTCCCTCTCTTCGTAATCGCAAAACTTACATTTTTTTACCCTCTCGCCGTTGTCCGTACAGGTGGGTTCGACTTTTATCTCCCACCCCCCTAATTCGTGCGATTTCTGCGGAATAACGCGTTCTTCCTTAACTCCGCATACGGAACAAGTCTTGCTCTCTTTGCCTTTCTTTACGCAAGTCGCCTCCTCTTCTATCTCCGCCTCGCCGAACGTATGCTGTTTTTTAGGTAAAACAAATCCTCTTTTTTCATATCCGCAAACGGAACATACTTTTTTCCCCTCTCCTTCTTCCGTGCAGGTGGAGGCTTTTATTTCTATTACCTCTCCGAATTCGTGACTGCTTCCGCAGCCTTTATTCCCGAAAAGGTCGCACGCCGAAAGCGCGGCGGAAAGCGTCGCTGCAAAGGCTATAATTATGCAGATAAGAAATATTTTGCGTTTCATTTTTTTCTCCTTAATTTAATTATACCATATACGGCGACTTTTTTGATACGATATCGAAAAAGAACGCTCCGAAGAGCGTTCTTTCGTAATTAAAGTTATTCTTCGAGAAATATTAGTTAATTCCGAAGTAGGACATAATAGCTCCGCCCAAACTTTCGAACAAGTCTTCCAAAGCGGTGTATCTGTCTTTGTACTGAGTTTTTCCGTCGATTTTTAACACAGTGTATTCGTAAGTTTCGGTATCGTTTTCGACGTTTTTGGTTACCTGTTTAACGTTGGTGTCTCCTACGGTAGCTATTTTAGCGTAGTAAGCTGCGTCTTCATCGGTCTCGTCAACTTTTGCGGGAGTGAACAAGTCGGTAGCAAAGTCCGCGGTGTTGATGCCCCATTCGGCTATTTTTGCGTTGACGTCGTTTTCAACAACGTTGATATGACCGGATACGAAAGCGTAGGACTTGGTGCCTTCCAAAGAATCTTTGATTTCGATGTAACCGTTAATTCCCGCGTTCTTTACACTGCCGAGGTGGAGATATAATCCGCCTTCGATAAGCTGCGCTACGTAAGAACGTTCGTTGTTTTCAAAGGATACGCCCAAAATCTTGGTGAATACTTTGTTAGCGACAGCGGAAGTATAGTATACTTTCAACGCGTCTTTGTGTTCTTTCTTTGCGGCGTCGAATGCGTCTTTTGCCGCCTTCTTTCCTGCTTCGTCGAGATTTGAATCAATCTTCTTCATCTCATACTGGAATTTAGCGTAAGCGTACTTCATATCGATAGCGTCGATTTCTTGCGTTTTAACACTGTCGAATTCTTCCAAGAAGTAACCGAGAGCCGCTACGTAGTAGTCTGCGAATTCGGCGAGGAAGTCCGCGTCTACGTCTTTGTAGGTACCGTCTTCGTTCTTACCGGGGGTAACGAATACGTTGATGGCGTCGAGCAAGTCGTTCTGCACGCCCGCTTTGCTAAGAATTACGCCGCCGTTATAATTTTCGGTATCCCAATTGAAGATGCCGTATACGCCGTTCATATTCGCAGGAACTTTTACTTTACCGGCTTCCATATTGATCCACTTATCGAAAGACATAAGTTCGTCCATCTTGGTGAGTCCGCTCAAATCGACGGTCGCGCCTTCGCCCTTTATGAGGTCGTAGCCGATTATCCACTGATCGTTCTTTCCGAACAAGGTAAGTATGTTCTTAAGAGTGTTGAAGTAGTTATCTTTGCTGCTGGTAGTATCGAGATCGAATCTGATATAGTTACCGATTAAGCCGTTAAGTTTGGTCATAACGTCTTTTTCGGAAACGTCTTCGTAAGACTTGCCGTCTTTCTTCAATACGAGTTTTCCGCCGAGCATTTCGTAAACGGTCTGATTAAGATTCTTGCTCGGTTTTTTATCTGCGTCGTCGGCGTAAGAAGCGTTGCTTGCGCCTTTCTTATTAAAGTAATCGGTTTTTGCTTTTGCTGCCGCTTCGTTAATCATTCTGACAACGCTCGAATTGGTCTTCGCACAAGTTTCCTTATCGATATTACCGATAGTTACGTTGTATTTGGTGTTATCGGGAGCGGGCTGTCCGAGACCTGCGTAAACGGCGTTGGTATCGAAGTAAACCGTCTGTCCGTTGAAGTATCCTTTGCTTTCCGCGCCGTTTATTTTAGCGGTAGCGAATACGAGATTTTTCATATCTTCGGAGAAGTCTGCCACACCGTAAACTTCCGCTTCGGCTTTAAGGTTCTTCTGCGCGAGTTCGGCAACGGCTCCAATGTTAAGAGCTTTGTTTCCTACGGTAGGATTGGTGATGGATACTCTTTCGTTGGAAAGGCTGAAATCCAAATTCAAACTTGCGGTATCGGTACCCGTTTCGGTAACGAGCTTATAACCGATAGCAAGACCGCTGATAGCTTTGTTTTTCAAACCGACTTCGATGCTCAATTCGGGTTTTTGCGCAAGGAACGAAACTATCTTGTCCATAATTTTGGTAGCCATGCTGTCGCCCACTATATTAGCGATGGTACCCTTAAGTACCAAAGGAAGAAGCGATTGCAACGCATCCATGATTTCCGAACCGAGGACTATTTTATATCCGCTGGTAAGGGTTTCGATTTTGATAAGTTTAGCTACGTTCTCAAACGTGCCGGAAAGCATTTCTCCTATAGAGGTCGCAAGGTCTTCGGGAAGAGAAATTTCTTTTCCTTCGATAAAGTCCATAGCCATGCTCATTATATCGGTCACAGCGGGGGCGAGCGCTTTAATGTCTGCCTGAATACCGTCGGTCTTGTTAGACGTGTTCACAGCGGTAAGGGGCTGAACGAGATATACTTTACCTTCGTTTATGGTAAGGTTTACCCATTCCTGATTCTTTTGCTTAAAGCTTATCTGCGCCGCAGGATCGGTCACGCTGGCGTTAGCCTTAACAGCCAAAGCAAAATCGTTGCTGTTTCCGCTTATATCGTACTTGACGGATAAGGAAAGATCAGCTCCGAGCGTTCCGTCCGCCTTGGTGTCGTTGAATACTTTAAGAACAGGATTAACTCCCTGTATTATTTCAACGACTTGTTCTGCCAACGTTTTGTCTACAGCGGGCGTCGGGGGAGTGGGCTTCTTACCTTCATCCTTTTTCCCGCACGCTACGAGGGCAAAAACCAAAGCAACAAGAACCAAAGAAATCATAATCTTGGTTAATAAACTGCTTTTTTTCATATAACCTCCAAAAAAGTGTGTGTCGTGGTTGTGCGCATAGTAATACACTATGCTATTTTGTATTTTAATGATACCACCAAAAACGACGGCTGTCAATACCGAAAATATCCGACGCTCGTTATGCAGGTTTTCCCCGTGGCGTGAATTGCCGCTGCGAGGCGTTAACTTCCGCCGTAGGCGGAGTTAATTGCCACTATGTGGCGTGAATTTCCACTGCGTGGAGTGAATTGCCAAACAAGTTTGGCGTTAATTGCCCTACGGGCGTTAATTTCCAAAGCTAACGCTTCGGAGTTAAGGATAAACAATAAGATGATGATAGGATATTAGGTTCTATCCTCTTTTTTTAACAAGAATTAGTTGTTTACTTTCTTTTCGGTGTGAAAAGAAAGTAGCAAAGAAACACACGAGCCCCATCTCCGACCACTCGTTATGCGGGATTTTTCCGCAGTCACGAAGTTTAGTGCGGAAAAATCTTAATCCGCATAAGTCGGACTCACAAGGAAGCAAGACAAGTCCGTCTTGCTTGTCAGAGGTTGAAAGTGTAATTAGCACAAGCAATTTGTTTGTACGATAAAATATTAGGATATA
>Ga0256404_1001149_pt1 | contig 66183 bp, 41 predicted proteins | sample RumenRJG_01DNA_FD_185990 | JGI IMG/M metagenome (GOLD analysis project Ga0256404, IMG submission 185990) | Bovine rumen microbial communities from Lethbridge, Alberta, Canada - RJG_01 | ecosystem: Host-associated > Mammals > Digestive system > Stomach > Rumen | place: Canada: Alberta | collected... | reverse complement strand
CAGACGCAGAAGAGAACGCGCGAAAGCAGCTGGCAGAGGTCAGAGAAAAGTGGGCAGCCGCATCTGAGCTGAGGGCGGTTTACGCCGACAAAGCCCTTCATATCCGGGGCCTGCAGGATCGTGTCAGGGCGATTGCGGAAGGGAGCGAAGAGCGCCCCTACCGTGAAAGCCCGAACGGACGGTGCGCGAAACCGGATCTTTTCTTCCGGCTCACAAGGCCAGGATACGCGGACGGCAGAGTGACGGAATGCTCCGACGACGATATTATCCGGTTTATCGAGAAAGTCGAGATCGGTTGGCAGACGGTCACGGTGACTTTCAAAGCCGGGATCAGCGTGGAGCTGCCAAGGGAAGCATAAGCAAGAAACACGGCCCGCAGCATGGGAAACCGGGAAAACCGGCCTGTGCTGCGGGTCTTTTTTCGTTTGGAGGTGCAATTAATCATACAGACCGTGCTCAGACATCATGAAATGTATACCGTCCTCAAAGCCCTGATAGAGCAGCACTTCTTTGCTAAAACGACGCAATAATCTGGGCAGAATCGCAAATAAACCGGGGGTTTCGTTGCCGTATGTAGGGGCTGTCCTTATGCTTGGTGAGTGGGTGGACTTTGAATACGATGTGGACGGGCAGAAATACACATACAGCATCGAGGGCGGAAGCGAGATCAGCATTGCCGAGTTACTGAAGACGCTGCATGTCATAAGTGACGATCCGGACACGGAGGTCAACGAGGTCCAGCTGTTCATGGACGATATCGAAGATGTGGGATTCTCTGATTCGGAGCTGGTTCGCGTTGATCAGAATGACGAAGGCGAATGGATACTGACCAGCCTGGAGCCATTTGACAGCGAAGAAACCCTGACCGTCACCATGAAGAATGGGGATGTGATCACAGTGAAGGTGACGGACGCGGCGTATGAAACAACGAAAGTTACGAATCTGGACGGGAAGACCGTGGCGCTGGTCAATCTGGCAAACAACAACGCGCTCGAGAGCACGACGCACAAAGGAACGGGGCATCTGAACGCGGTGGCAATTTCGTACAACGCTTCCACGAATACGGTCACGACTGTAGATCCATATGTGGTCCTGACGAAGTGGACTTTTGAGAAGGTTCCGGGGACCTCAGATCAGTATTATATCGGATCTTCCAATGGGTATCTGAATATTAACAATGCAACAAGGCTGTCTGTGTCGCCGACCAGGCAGGCGCTTCAGGTCCAGCAGAAACAGAACGGGACAATACGCATCAAGCACCCGAACAACAACTTTGCTGTCAACAACGACAATAATACTACAGCAAATGGGTATAACGCATACGAGTCGACATGGGACGCGAATCCTGGTGAATGGTTTACGGCGTTTGAGACCGCGGCAAGTTCCGGCATGATTGCGCTGAGCCCGATGAACGAAAATGGAGTGCTTGGTTACTGGAATCACACGTCGACCAGTTATAAGAATATGAAGATAGACGGAGTAACCGTTGATAATAACCATCTTCAGAATTCCCGGATGTATATCCCGGTTAATTTCAACGATAACGGGACAGCGACGATCACGCTGCCTTCCAATAGCCAGTTGTCAGAAGGCTTCAGCGTATCTGGCGCCGATCCCGCCACGCACACCATTACGCAGGATCCGAATAAGTATCAGTGGGTTTTGCATGGATGGGTGAATATCGCGACCGGTGCGTACTATGATGTAAGCAGCGGACAGTCTGTCACAGCGACGGTGAATCAGGATGACTTGAATGTCTTCTACGCGGACTGGTGGGCTGCGAACTATGATTACAGCTATAGCGATACGCATACAATCGACACGGCTGACACCAGTGGTTTCGCCACCATCAAAATGTGGGACTACAACGAACTGTTCAATCTGACCAGTTCAACGCCCTGGAGTGTCGACCACGACGCAAACCAGTTTATACCGCGAACCACATTGGAAAGCGAAGAGTGGTATATCACGCAGGTCGACGGGCATCAGGGAGATTACTTCCAGTTTGTTGATAATACGGATTCCGGGAACTGCTGGCAGTACGGAACCCTTGGAAATCAGCAGGGACGAAACAATGGAAAAGAGTGGAGCAATTACATCCCGGATGGTTCATTAGGCATTCTTGGCGCGCAGGGGCAGGTGCCGAGCACCGGCGTACTGGAGAGCCTGTTTCCCGACACTGCTTCTCCCGGTTCCGGGGTCAGATATCTGGGACAGAGCAATTACCTGTTCAGTTATGACCCGGCGACAAAGGTTTACTCCTATAACAGCGATCAAAACGGAGCCGTATACAATCAGAGTGAAGGACGGTTTTATGTCGGAGACTCACCGAGACATCACTGGAGAGGTGGCGGAAGTGAGCGAGATACAGTCGGGTTCCTTCCGCTCAATGATCCGAACTCTTCGTTAGCCTATAATAACGGAACAATCAACTATTGGCTTGGAATGAGCATCGATCTGGATTTCTGGCTTCCGGATACACCCGGCAGCAGCACTAATGCGAATCTGGTCACAAATACAGTCAACGGCGAAAAGCATCACATGCGCTTCGACTTCAATGGTGACGATGATGTGTGGGTGCTGATCGACGGCAAGCTGGCGCTGGATATCGGCGGCATTCATGAAGCTGTCGGGGGCTACATCGATTTCACGACAGGGGAGATCAGAAACGCGAAAGGGAACACCTATCAGCTCAGCGATATGGGCATCGGAGCCGGCGCGCATACGCTTTCCTTCTATTATCTGGAACGGGGCGGCAACGCGTCCAACTGCAAGATCAGTTTTAACATCGTGCCGCGATGGGATGATAATCCTGTCAAGAAGGGTCTGGCCAGTGTGACAAAGCAGTGGTCCAATGACACACCGGAAGAGGCTAAGCAGGCGCTGTCATTTTCACTTGAGACCAGCGACGGCAAACTGGTTCCAGATTCAACCGTCGGATATGCTGACGGTACGGAGACGGACGGTGTGTGGAGTTATATATGGACAGGGCTCGATCCGAATCAGGAGTATAAAGTAGTTGAGAAAGATGATCCTCGTTTCGAGCAAACACATACTACAAAAACCACTGAGATCAAGGATGTCTGGGCGGCAGCAAGCTACCACAAGGATGAAGCGTTTGGATCCTCGACCATCCTGCTCGGGAATGGACTGACAGCCGCGCATGGCGGCCGGTTGTTAGGTGGCGACGGCAGTTCTGTCAACGCTGATATCGAGGATGATATCGTCAAGAGTACAGTAAGCAATTCCGACAAATGGACGGTGGAAGGCTATTCCACAACAAACCAACATTTTTATCTTAAGAATTCGTCTGGCAAGTTCCTGTCCATCAAGAACGGAAGAATTACCCTTGTTGACAGTGAATCTGCAGCATCATGGTTCTACATGAGCCCATCCGGTGATCTGAATGACGCGCATTCCAGCTATCGGCTGAGGGTCAATGGAGATGGTTCGATTGGTGTAGCCACGATCGTGAACTCCGCGGATGAAACCGATACGAATTCTCCAGACAGGATCCACATTTATCGGCATTATGATACCTATGCAAAAACAACCAACTATGAGTTTTATAATAGATATGCATACTATGGCTCTTTGGACCTTCGAAAAATCGTGCGTATCAATGAGTTCGACCCCAATACGAACGATGTATCGTCTGGCAACAAAAGCCTGGCGAACGGTACATACACCTTCACGATTGCAGGAAAGGAAGGAACTGCCACAGAAGGTAAAAACTACACGGTAGAGGTTGTGATAGGAAACAAAACCGAGGACGGAAATACGGTATATGGTGTCGTGACGTCTGCAACAGTAGATGGCGAAGAGGCGGAGATCACAGAAACTGGATCCGTACACATTCCGCATCTGGTGCCAGGCGAATATACGATAACGGAAGCCGAACATGAGGGTACATTCTGCATAGCCGTAGATTGTTCCGATCACGAAGCTGCAACCGATGTCGAAGGCAGGAGCGCGACGGTTACAGTGCCGCAGGACGGGCAGGGAGTCCAGACAAAACTCGTAACTTTTACGAACAACTTCGCAGACGATTCCGATGAAGATATTGCGCATATCAGTGTACGGAAGACGTTCACCGGCTTACCGGCTGGTCAGTTGCCGGGAGATTTCAAAGTGACAGTCGAGGTAAACGGAGAGACATATACACTTACCGGTTCGGCGATCCAGCCCAGCGGCGTCACATTTAACAAAACGAATGGCGATGCTGTTGTATGGAACTGGACGATCGCAATTCACGGGCTGACTACGGAAGCAAATGTAAAAGTTCAAGAGACAGACTATGAGAAGGAAGGCTATACGGTTGAGTATTCTGTGAACGGACAATCCAATCAGAATACATACACCGGAACTGTTCAGGCAAGTACGGTCGTTGCGTCCCTGAACTCCCAGGAGCATACAGCCGGGAATGAGAAAACTTTTCCGCTCAGCGACAGTGATGAGGTGGCAAGAATCTTCGTCGCCAGACTGACCGGTCAGGATAAAGGCGCACTGGTCATTTCAAAGAAAAAACTGAATTTAAGCGAGCGTAAAATTGTAGAAGATAAACTGAAGTCCATGGAGCATGCCCAGGACTGGACGGAAGGAAAGCCGGTCAGGTATTTTAGTTTCGAAGAGGCGAACCAGATTTTTGTGAGAGGTACGCGGGTCACATATAATGATGTCAACAAGACCGTAACATTCGTCAGCAAACAATGGAATATGTGCGCGACGTTCACCCTCGGATATCAACTCGGACGTCCTGCGGATTTCAACTTTACCAATGATTATACCGCGAAGGAAGTTGACTTAAATGTGGTCAAGATCGCTAAAGATGACAGCACGATAAAACTTCCGGGGGCGAAATTCAAGGCATCGCTTCTGGATGAGGAACAGACGACTGCCGGGAGAGTGGTAATCAAGACGGAAACGGTCCAGGGTGAAGATGTACCGGTATTCAGTCGGGAATATGGCCCCACAGATGGTGACGGCAAAATCACACTTACCGGTTTGACATCCGGATATTACATGATCGAGGAATCCCAGACACCGGCAGGATATGTTGTTTCCACAGAGGAACCTACATTTTATGTATATGTACATGGCGGGCAGATCACTTATCTGGTACGGAGTACAGAGACCGCTGATACAGGGAAGAAACTTGACGAGTGGGATAAGACAAAGACGTCGAGTGGACTTGTGTCTTATGACATGGACACAAAAACTGCCACAGTCAGAAACGAGTCCGGCGCGGCTCTCCCAAGCTCCGGTGGCCCGGGTACGGTCTGGATATATCTGATCGGCAGCCTGCTGCTTCTCGGAAGCGGCATCGCTCTCGTCGCGCGGCGGCGGATGAGAGTCTAAACGGTCAGTCGTTGTTCTGAATTTCGGAATGTCGTAGTTTTTGCTCTAAAACGAGACAAAAGCTACGACTTTTTGTATTGGGGCAGCTGCGACAAGGCGCTTCCAGCAATCGCTGCTCGAACAAATCGTAGTTGTAAGCCCGATTCGTGACAAATACTACGACTTGGTGCCCTTGTCAGTTGCTTGGCAACCTCATGAAATCACTGTAAACAAGGTGACATAGGTGAGAGTCGTAGCTATCATCTTCTTTTGAGGCAAAAACTACGACATTCCGAAATCCGCGCGCATCACACAGACATCAGAAACCGTGAATAAAAGTTCACATCAACCTTGCATGATTAAAAAACAAGTATTAAAATAATATTTAGCAGAAATTGAGCAGCATAATAAATTGACAACAAGGAATTGGCACAAAAGCATATGACATCAGGGAAAGGCACAAGCGTAAAACGCATCATCGACAGATTATACGAGGAAGCAAAGGCAAGAAAGACATTACTCATGGTGCTTTCTTGTCTTGTTGTTTTTGTCACAACTTATATATTGATTCTGCCGGCGGTCACTTTGGATCAGGAGGAAGCAGCCCGGCAGGGCGGCATCGATGTGGTGAGCACTCAAGACGCGGACGTCGATGCGGAGAACAGTGAGGCCTCGGTAGAGGAAGACGATTCTGAGAAGCCAGTTGCTTCCGAGGACGCTTCGCCTGTTGACGCTGGTCTCTCTAAAGAAGAAGAAAAGCAGGAACGGGATACAACTGATACACAGAATTCTCCTCAAGAGTTAACGGCAAAGGGAAAGGACTATACCGTCACTGTAAGCTATGATGCGGAGGCGAATATTCCGGATGGGGCGGAGTTGACGGCAAGCGAACTGAAACCGGGAAACGATGAATACAAAAAGCATTACAGCGAACTGATCGATAAGTTGGAGGATAATAATATAGAAACTAACGAAGCGGATCAGAAGGCAGAACAGGACTTGACAGCAATGGGATTGGAGCTAGTCAGCCCGGGCAGTGAAGTCTCCGTTCCGTTTGTTCGATTTTTTGACATCACGATCCTGGCGGGCGGACATGAGATTGAGCCGTCTGCAGCGGTCGATGTATCGATTACGTATGACGAGCCCATTTCCGTAGAAGAGAATCAGAAAGCAGAGGTCATCCATTTCGCAGAGGATGGGACCGAACTGATTGATCCGATGACTGACCTTAACACGGGAAGAAAAGATCAGGTATCTACATTTGATTTCCAGCAGGACAGTTTCTCAATCACCGCGACAGTGCTGAAATATACGGAAGGTATAACAGAGGGAAAATATGTAATTATAAAAGGGACTAAAGAGACGGTGAATGGGAAGACAGTCAATCATTATTATGCTATGACGTCCAACGGATCCGCGGTAGAGGTCACGAAAACGGGAGATACCTACTCCAATATCCCGGACGACTGCTCCTGGAGATTTACAAAAGCCGACAGTGGGAACTTCTATATTGAAAACGACATGTATTATAGCTGGCTCACCCTTTATAACGGAGTGACCGGAAACTGGAGGCAGGAAATCATTGTCGGACCTTCCGACGGGGGGAAAACCGCTGTATATTTCAAAAATCCAAACGGAGCGCCGCTTAGGTGGAATGGGACAAATAAGCAATTTATATTGTTTAACCCTGGAGATAATGCCGAGTCGTTCTACCTTGCCAGAGTGAATTCCGATATCGAGCATGGAACCGGCGATAACTTCAAACCCGCGGCAGAAACGGACCTGGGAGATCTGTACGCAATCCGCGATAAGATCAATAACAGTAAAATCCTAACGGATAAGACAGCTTCCGTATTCGATTACGATAATCGTATTTATCAAATCGACCTGAAAGCGCTTTCGGATGTAACCGTATTTCTGAACAAGGTGGATCTGGAGCTTATTGTCGATACGTCGCGGTCGATGTATTTCCCGGCCACCCTGAATCCCGTACCAAACAGTAAATTTAATAAAATTTCGGGAAGCGACCGATACAGTCTGACAGAAGTCGTAAAGTATCTGGACAAAAACCAGGTGTATTATTTCGTTGGAGAAGGGGAGAAAGCGACGGTCTTCGCTCTGTATTACGCGGCATCCGGGACCAATAAAAACGATCACTCCGGAGCAGAACATTGGCGTTTTGTCGACGCGTCTTATATGAATCCTCCGGACGCCGCATCGATGAATCAATCTGACACCATCAACCGGCTCTCGGGAAGGGATATCGAGGACTTCGGGTTTTCCATTAATCTGACAGAGAACAACAACACCTTGTGCCGGTTGTATACGTCTCCTGATGGAATCACCCGTCTGGCCTACCTGAAGGAGGCGGTACGTATCGCCAGCGAGATAGTATATGCGCTGGATAGAAACAATCAAATCGGTTTGGTGACCTTTAACAGCACGGCAAATAACCCGCGGTTTTACAATTACAACTCCAGAAACGGATTGTACAGTGCAATTAATAATATTTCGCTTGCTGGAGGCACGCGGCAGGATCTCGGACTGGAAAAGGGCATCGATCTGTTCAACAACAGCGGCAGGGAGGACGCTCAGAAGATTGCGATCTTGATTACCGATGGCGCGCCGAACATGCGCTATGCGAATAATACACAGATACCGAGTGATGAGGCGTGGCGAATGATTGGGGAAAAAGCCAACATCCTGAAAGGAGACAATTCTTCCAATGCGAAGCTCTATACTCTGGGCCTCAGTCTGAATATGGTCGGCGGAAATAACATGTCACATCTGAACGGTCTTGCTTCAGAAGAGGATAATGTCACAAGGCATTTTAATGCAGACAATGGACCGCAGATCGCTTCAGCTGTGAAGCAGCTGATTGAGACACTTGTATATGATGCCAGATTGGAGGCAGAAGTTACAGATGTTATAGACCCTGCATTTTACCCTGTGGATCAGAGTGGGGCCCCAATTGCTCCGGGAGACTATTACGATCAGGACGGAAAGAAATACACATGGTCAAAAGAAATTGTAAATGGTGCGGAATGCTGGAAGGTAACGTACTACGATCAGAATGTAGGCCGCGGTGAAAAGAACAGCGACGGGACGATCAAAACGCCGGGCTGGCAGAAATCAATCTTCGTCAAAGCGAAAGAAGATTTCCTTGGCGGCAACAATATTGAGACCAACAGGTATTACAGAACCAGTAACCGCGTAAAGCCAACGAAATACGTTTACACAGAAAAAGGGACAGGAATTGAAAAGAAAATTGACGCGCCGTCCAACGCGCAGTGGGGCAGATTTGACAGCACACCTCATGTCAACGTCGACGAACTTCATCTGTCAGAACAGAGTACTGAATGGACGGTTTACCTGGGAACGGAAGTCGATCCTGAAAAACAGCTGAGACTGCTGTGGGACGATATCGAGTTCAAACAAGTTGTGAAAGATGGGGGCACAACATCGGACGGTTCGATGATGACAGGCGCCGATAAGATGTGGTATTCCCACGGAACGACTATTAATGAAGAAGACAAGGATGCTCCCGCAGATGCTGCAGCAGACGCAAGGCTTGCGCTAAGTCATTATCCGGAACTGAACGGAAAATATGAGGCGCTGCTTGCTGCGATCACAAACGGCACATCCTATGATAGCGGTGATATCCCTTACTCCCCTTACGGACACAACAATGCTGGTTATCTCCGGGTGACGGCAACAAAGACCATTGCCCAGGGAGCGACAGACGCGCAGGCTAATGCTCCGGAGCAGCACAAGACAGATAAGACGGGAGCACCTGTCGAGAGATATGTTATCACAGTTACATATACACCTTCGACTACAGGTGCAGCTGATTCATATCCGAACAGTGCGCGGCCAGGCAAGATCACAACCGGCACAGGCAAAGATGAGGTCAAGAGTGAGAACGAGCACAAAATCAATGTTTTTGCTAAGAGGCTTCAGATTCTGAAGTCGGATCAGGAGCATGCTACCATTACAGGCGCTGAAGCAGAGTTCGCGCTGTACAGAAAGGCGACAGACAGTGAACTGAGTGACAATACGGTCAACAAGGTCACACCAGAAGGTCTGACCGGGAGTTACGTGCTTGTCCAAACACTCACAACAACAAACGGCGAGGTAACCACAGACGCGTTGCCTTTGCTTGCCGGGAATGATCCATATTATCTGGTGGAAACGGAAGCTCCAACAGGATACAGCAAGCTGACCGATCCGCTGCAGATCAGAATCGATATGACAGGGCATAATACCTGGACGCAGAAAAAGGACGGAAGCTCAAGTCAGACAAAACCGAATCCATACGTCCTGTCTGATTGGCTGCAGGAGGCAACACTTCTAGTCACAGATAGCTCCGGAAATGAAAGCAGCTCCGCCGTTTATGTGTTGCCACAGGGTCAGCATGACCGTTATAACTCGATCAATGATACGACAGATGCATCAGTCACCTACAGGATCATTAACAGTTCAGGAGTCGAGCTTCCGAACTCCGGTGGCCCCGGCACGACCTGGTTCTACCTGATCGGCAGCCTGCTGCTAATCGGCTGCGGCATCCTGCTGGTCGCCCGTAGAAGGATGGAACAGTAAACACAGAAAACCATAATACAAAAGCAATAAAGACATGGTAATCATTGCGGTTGCCATGTCTTTTGTTTGTTGCCCGCATCAGCATCTTTCCGATGAATTGTGACGGAAGTATTGACTGTGCATTCTGTATAATAAGCCATATCATGAACGAGCCAAATCTTGAAATGACCCTATTGACGCTTTCGCAGGATAAAATTTTGTATACTTTAACAAAAGAAGAATAACCCTTGTGTTTTTTTTAACAAACGCCTATAATTAATGTGGGTTTACTTATGAATTTCTGTTCATGAATATTGCGGGGTGTGGCATGAAGAAATACATTAAGAAAAATAGTGCAGGAACTGACCCAAATAATACAGCATTCAAACTATTTGAATCCATACAAAAGAAAAAGTCTTATGTAACAGTACTGTCTTGTCTGGTTGTGTTTATCACAACCTATCTGTTGATTTTGCCTGCCATTACGCTGGACCAGGATGAGGCCGCGAAGCAGGGCGGCATTAATATCCAGACTCAGCAGGAACAGCTGGAAGAAATTCCGGTCAAAGATCCGGATGAGGATACGAATGCAAAAGCATCCGACTCTAATAAAAATGTGTTAAAGACTGAGCCGGATGTTGAATCCGGAGATATTACATACGCAGGCAAAGGCTACGAAGCTTCGGCTGACTGCACGGGAGCAGGTCTTCCGGAAGGAACAGAACTTGTTGCAGAAGAAATCAATAAATCCGATAAATCCTACGACGGACTATATGAAGACGCGCTGAAAGCTGTGCAGAAAGACAGCGATGACAGCGTCAGTGATTTTGTTTTTGCGAAATTCTATGACATATCTCTATTATCTGACGGCGAGTCCGTTGAGCCGGATAATCCATTGAATGTAAAAATCTCATTTGATAAAGGTCTTGAGGTGAGCGATGCAGATCACATCCGCATCGTGCACTTTGCTGTGGATGAAGAAACCGGCGAAATTGAGCCGGAAGTTCTTAAATCAAATCGGGTCAAGGCGACGGTCAAGAATAAAAAATTAACTGAAATCTCCTTTGAAACTGCATCATTTAGTTTATACGCCTTGTTAGAGACGGCGGAGGTGAAGGAGAAGGATGCACAGATTACTGGAGATGTCCTGACCGCCGATGGGAAAACTTTTAAAATCACGGTGTCATTCGATGATGATGCGGAGATTCCGGAAGGATCACATCTGGAAACTGAGGAAATCCTTTCCGACAGCGAACAATATGAAAAGCTTCTGAAAGACTCTGCTGCTGCTTTGGGAACAAAGAAAAAAGAAATTGAACAAATACGGTTTTTCGATATCACGATTCTAAACGGTGATGAGATTATTGAGCCAAAGAATCCTGTTACGGTGGAAATACATTATGATGATCCTGTGCGCTATGACGAATCCTTGGATTATAATGTGATTCACTTTGGGAGTGAGGGGGCAGAAGTCTTTTCTTCCGAGGTAAAAGCCAACGAGGAAGACCAAACCGTTCAGGACTTCACCTTCCAAACAGAATCATTCTCCACTTTTGCCATCACATCCACTCCTAGTCAGGTCAATGATTTGGTTGGTAACGAATATGTTCTGTATATCAAACCTGGAAATGATGGTGCTGTACTTTCGCCTGAGAGTCATTCTTCTTACAACAATCGTCTTCGGGCTATTCCGGCTAACAGCGACGGCGTCACCATTACATCGGATGAGGACAATCTGCCTGTCTGGAAAATCACAAACGGCAGCCAGAACAACACTTACAGGCTGAGTACAACTTATAATAATCAGACAGTTTATATCAATTTCGAAAATAATAATGGCGATAATGGTAATGGGCGCTTGTGGGTCTCTACCACACCGCAGGATCTGCGTATAGGTACCAGACAGGGTTCTAATGGTGGTACGCAGTTCCGATTCACCTACAACAGCGGTGATAATCCGACCGCTTTGGATCTTTTTGAAGGGAACCCATCTCGTGGTTTTGCCGTGTACAAAGGAGGCAGTCAAAACAACAACGAGTATTTTAATCTGTATCAAGTTGGAGAGCCAATTCAAAGAAAGGTCATTGTACACTTTGTAGATAGAAACAACAACTTGCTGACAGACGTTAAGTACAACGGTAATAATAGCTATGTTACCAAAAACGAGGACGGAACCTTCACGATCCTCAATGACTGGCATGGCAGCACGGGATCTATCAGTCTGGAAAACGATTTTGGTAAGTCCAGATATACCTATGCCAACACACATCTGGCAAAGAACACTGATACATCATGGCCGTCGGCAACATATAATTATACACTTGACGGCATCATCATAGAGCCAACGTTCACTTCTACAGGTCATGCCCTGCATTATACAACTGCTACTGGCCGCGATGGTACACAAACGACAAATTCAGATTACGGTCAGCACGACTTTGCGGAAGCGCTCCAGGCTCATATCCCACCGGAGAGAGAAGTCTTCAGCGAGTACGTCAAAGAAGGAGACCAGGATGTTTACGTGATCATGGATCCTTATCCGCCAACCAGCAGTTCGGGCGGCAGCGGTTCGGGCAGCGGCGGACAAGGTTCCGGAGGCAACGTACAGTCAAATGTGGATCCGGTATTCCATAAGGATATGGTGAACAACCATGACGGCACATACGAATTGTCTCTCAGTGTCGTTGGCAAAGCGCTCAATGAGTCTGAAACGCCTAAGGTCAACGTATTGCTGGTAGTGGATACATCCTCCAGCATGGTAAGTAATAGCGTTAATTATGAAAATGATAACGGGCAGACAGTATATGGTACGCGTATGGCAGCCACCCAGGTCCAGTTGAGAAAGCTGGGCCAGGAACTCCTCGGAAGGAACAATCTGCAAAATGCCGATACTACCGACGATGATATTGTCGAAGTGGCCATGGTTACTTTTGACGGTGCTGCATATCCTGATACACTAGGTTGGACGAATAAGTACAACACATATGAATCTGCTGTTAACGGTCTTCAGACACACAGAGGCACGGATTGGGAGGACGCCCTTGATGCTGCATTGGGCAAGGCTCGGGAAATGAAAAACAATCAGCCTAATGAGCCGGTGTACGTTCTCTTCTTTACAGACGGCGAGCCTTCCCAATACAGGAACTTCCACGGTACATGGGGCCTTGAGAATGGTCAGGAGACTGGGAACAGTCAATATGGCTACAGATACTTCTTTGCCATGTACGGCAAAGAGGCCTCCAAAGATGAGGCCAGGGCGATCGTAAGCACGCCTGGAGTACAATTTTATACGATGTTTGCCTTCGGACCTACCGGAGACAACCAGCCGAAGTATTATGGTAAGACCCAGTTCGAACTTCTGCACGATACTGTTAAATATGCATATAACACGGACAGTTCTCTGGAGAACAAATTTGCATTCAACGCTACGAATTCGAAAGCATTGAATGATGCTTTTGATGAAATCTTGAGGCAGATCAAAGGCTCTCTCAGTATCTCCGATGTTGTGATGAACGACAGTTTCACATCTCTTACTGTTCCGGGTGTCAATAATACCGAGAACGGTACCGGCGGATTCAGATATTGGCAGATTCCTGCCGGCGGCACATGGGAGGATAGGGTAGCATGGAACGGAGCGCCTCGCGCAACCTATGATGCAGCATCAGGAGTTAAGTGGGATTTGCATGGCATCACGCTGCAAAACGATGTGACCTATGCTGTGACCTTTACGGTATGGCCAAGTCAGGAAGCGTATGACTGGGTGGCGGACCTGAAAAACGGTATCAAGACTTGGGAACAGGCTGATGCAGCAGGTCTCGCAAATAATGTGATTTACCGTACTTCTGACGGACACGGCGGTTACAATTATGATGTTCAAACGAATCCTCAGAGCACGGTTCCAAATGATGGCTCTGTTGGTACCAACGGCATCACTTATACGAAAAAAGAGGAAGAAATCGTATATGAGCAAGGACAGAATTCTGAAAGAACATATACTACAGAGGATCCGAATACTTATGTTCATGAAACAGTAACTTATACATATAACGCTGACGATGGAAACTGGACAAAAACTGTGGTCAGTGAAGTGATCACTGCGTTCAATATGCCGGATAAACGTATGGATCTTACAAACACAGACTTTAACGTAGAAAAGTTCTGGGATATGAACGGCAAACTGACTGAACTTCATGATTTCCTTTATCACGAAGATGACGAAACGGGAGAATGGGTTTCCAACCGGAAGAATATCATCTTTAAGATTTCCAAGGGTTACGATACTAATGGGGACCCGAAACCTTACGATAAGTTCGGTACCGATGGTCTTCCGCTTGGCTGGCAGACTGCAGAAAACGAATATGATTGGGTAGGTCCTACAACCACCATTAAAGGTCACACCATCGGTACTCGCTGGCAGGAGGATCTCGACATTTCCTTTGGTCTGATGCTCACACATGAACAGGCTGTTAAGCGAGGACTTGATCTCACCAATCAGAATTACTTGAGCACGACTTATCAAGGGGTCACGTACTATCTTCTCGACTATGGATGGGATTATGCAATTGATGAAGTAAATGGTTTGAACTACCAGTTTGATTTCAGGTCTAGTGTTTATCATCCTATGTTGATAGATGGAAAACCGGCTCACGTCAAGTTTACAGTGGACAACGACGGCTGGACTATCACAGAAATGAAAAAAGATCTGACAGCTCTTACTGGTAATAATATTCTCCGAAGTGAACTGAGGGTTCAGAAAGAGCTGCTGGATATAGACGGTAATCGCATTAGAGATGACGACACAACGACATTTGAATTCACCATCAACCTCGTTAACGAAGATTACGTCTTTATCCCAGATGAGGCCGTTGAATCAGTTCCTTGGTACGGCGTTTCAAGAACAACAGAGGTAGATGGTCATGCAGTTACGCAGAACTACTTCTATCAGTACGCACCTGGAGGAGTATTTGATCATTATGCCACTGAAGCCGAGGCAACAATAACTCAATCTGATGGCACCCTTGTACTGAAAGAAGGATACATTGGAAATGTAATGCAGCATGGGGGAGCTTCAGAAACTGTCACTTATGATGGGGAGGAATATACAGGCTATACACAAGCTACTGCCACAATCCACGTAAAGGCTGAAGAGGACTGGAGCATCGCAAACATTCCGCTTGGAACAGTGGTGACGGTAAGCGAGCCGGAGAAGGATGGCTACAAATTTGTTAACGCGAAACTGAACAATGCTGTTATTCAAACTACCACGTCTGATGACGGTACCCATACAACAGTTGGAACTACTATCCCTGCCGGATCACAAAGCACAATTAAGATCACTAACCAAGAATTACCGCTTGATCTTATGGTTTTCAAGGCAGAGCTTACCGATGAAGGGGACGTTTTGCTCGATGGCGCTGAGTTCAGCCTGTTCAAATGGGATGAAACAGCAGAAACATGGTTGAACGTTTCAGGCGTTACAAATCCTTTCTCTGTAGATAAAGACACAGGACATCTGATACAGGATATCAGACCTGGACTCTATAAGTTACAGGAAAACACGGCTCCTGACGGATACATCGTTACCCAGGACACGTATTTCAAAGTTGTTGATCGCGAAATCTTCCTATGTGATGAAAGCGGAAATACTACAACTGGAAGTGGAGACGATGCAGTGCCGTATGTCAATGAAATGGCAAAGATTGAAACCACTGACAACATTGCAACATTAAAGCTAACAGTGTATAACACCCCCGGCACCGAACTTCCGAACTCCGGCGGCCCGGGCACCACCTGGATCTATCTGCTCGGCAGTCTGCTGCTCCTGGGAAGCGGAATCCTGCTTGCCGCGCGCAGACGGACAGCGAATTAAACACAAAAAATAGCAGTCAAAAAATCCGCAATGCTTTTGCTTTTATGACGGTTCTGTTGACGGTATGCCGTATATAATACAGTCAGAAGTCAAGGCAGATGATTGTATCATCGGAAGACAACCAAAAAACAAATATTATTCAACAAAACAAGTGAATAATCATTCATAAATGCCTTGAAACAAGGTAAACCAAGTACTATAATAACATGTGTCGGAGTGTGCATTGATAAAAAAATAACAACTTATGGGTATAGGTTTTTTAAAGAAAAAAGAAGCAGAAGAACTTGAATCAGACCAGGAGTTTTCTCAGAACAAAGAACTCCGAAAACTGAAGAAAAGTGAACTTCTGGAAATCATGCTGAAACAGGGTGAGGAGATCGACAGTCTGCGCGCCAGAGTAAAAGAACTGGAAGCGGAGGTCGCCGAGAAGCAGGCAGAGATGGAACGGCACGAATTTGAGATCAAGAAATTCGGATCCATCGCAGAAGCTTCGCTGCAGGTGACGAATATCTTCCAGGAAGCGGAGAAGGCAGCGAAGATCTACCTCGAAAACCTCAGGAGGCGCTATGGCTAAGAGATCCGGAGTGCCAGCTGGCTACGATGGTCTGCCTCCCACAGAAGAGATCCGGGCGGCGTATGAACGAGTCTCATACGCGGAGCGGCTCAGGAAATCGATCCAGAGCACGACCAACACCCTGATCGTGGTTGCGGCAGTAGCGATCCTCGTGGCGATGTTGTTCCTTCCGGTACTGCGAATCTACGGGCAGTCCATGAACAACACCCTCGTCAGCGGCGAACTGGTCGTATCCTTGAAGGGAGCGAGCTTCGAAACAGGCGATGTCGTAGCATTTTATTACAACAACAATATCCTCGTGAAGCGAGTGATCGCCAACGCGGGGGACTGGGTGGATATAGACCTTGATGGCAATGTCTACGTCAACCAGCAAAAGATAGATGAACCTTATATCAAGGAGAAAGCTTACGGAGAACCGGATATCGACTTCCCGTACCAGGTTCCGGAAGACCGGATCTTCGTTCTGGGAGACAACCGAGCGGTATCGGTCGACTCCCGAAGCGCCTCGGTCGGCTGTGTCTCTTCGGAGCAGATCGTCGGAAAGATCGTTTTCCGCATCTGGCCGCTGAACCGCATCGGACCGATTCATTAATCCGTCATAAAGCAAAAGCAGTAACGCTTGCTTTCATGAAATATTATTAATGCAAAAGCTGCCCGGCAGGCAGCACCAGCCGTGGGAAAACGGAATCATAACAGTAGCCCCTAGGGGCAGAGTCTATGGCCGGAAAGGTCAAGTAAATTAATGATCAGACCGTTTCGGTCGTAGGAAATGCCTCGGGGTATATGAGGCAAGAAAGGAAGGCAATTATGAAGAGGATGAAGAAGTTATTGGCTGTGGTGCTTGCCGTGACTGTGGCACTCACCATGGGAATCGCAACGTCGATATCGGCGTTTGCGGCAGATGATACCAATTCTACAGTACCATCAAACACAAATAAGGGGGCTGGATCATTTACCATTACAATGACCGATGCTGAAGATGGACACACGTTCAAAGCCTACCGTATTTTTGACGGTTCTGTAAACACCGATGGGAAACTTGGAGATATCTCCTGGGCAACCGGTGTAAATACAGAAGGCATTGCGGCAGCTTTGCAAACCGCTGGTCTCGCAACAGTAGCATCTGGGAAGACACTTGATCTTTCGAATGCTTCTGATGTGGCTACAGCTTTAGCATTACAGCAGGACGATAGTGATGTCATGAAAAAAGTTGCGGATGTTTTCTATGCAAGAAAAGGTTCTGCAACGGGTACAGTTTCCACAAAGACTGGCGCTAACTATGTTATTACCGCCCAGAAAGCTGGATACTATCTTGTGACAGATGAGTACACTTCCACTCCGGATACTGGAGCTGCTACACTTTCTCGTAATATTCTTGCGTTAGCAGGTAATGTGACTGCAAAAGTTAAGAATGACAAGCCTTCTGTAGAAAAGAAAATCCTTACGCCAACTCCTGTTGATGCTAATAAGGCAGGAATCGGTGATACGGTGGCATTCCAGATTACAGGCACGGTTCCTAACTATGCCGGCTATGATAAGTATTTCTATGTAATCAACGATACTCTTTCTTCAGGTCTTACTTTTGACGGTGCACAGAATGTTGTCGTTAAAGTTGGTGAGACCACCTTGGAAGAGGGCACCGATTATGTAGTTTATACATCCGCTACCACCCCGGCGGCCACTTCACCGCATACTTTTGAAGTCGCTTTTAAGAATATCAAGGATTACACAATTGGCAATGATATTACAGTAACGTATTCTGCAACTGTAAATTCGAATGCGGCGATTGGTAATCCTGGTAATAAGAACGAAACAGATGTAACATATTCAAACAACCCGAATAATTCCAGCGGCGGAAACCCGAGTGACAATCCGAAACCTACTCAGGATATTCCTACAGGAACCAGCGCTAAGGATACAACTGTTACATACGTGGCAGAACTTGATTTGACCAAATATAAAGATGAAATTGGCGAAGCTAATCTGTTGGCAGGTGCAACCTTTACGCTGACTGGCACATCCAATGTTGTCAAGGGAAAAGGATCCGATATCTTTGTAGAAAAGACAGGTGGAGCATATTGGAAACTGACCGATGGAACATATACCACAACTGCTCCTCATGGTGATATCACAGATGCCGATGGTAATGTCAAGGTTGAGAGTAATGAAAGCTCCTACGCCAGCACAACTACAAAATATGCTCTTCAGCATGTGACTGAGTATGAAGCTGCAACAGAAGAAATCTTTATGCAGGGTACTTCTGGAACAGATGGTAAGATTGTCTTTAAGGGACTTGGTGCTGGTACTTATACTCTCACTGAAGTTGTAACTCCAACCGGTTATAATACTGCTGATCCTATCACCTTTACTATTGTGATTACCGTACCTGAGACCATTGCTGATGGTACTGAAGAGGCGACTTATAGTGTAAAGGACATTACACCTACAGGAACCAGTATTGGGCTCAAGAACAATAGTGCTACTAGCGGTATTTACGAAACTAGTGTAATCGATAAATCTGGTACAACCCTCCCATCTACCGGTGGTATCGGTACAACAATCTTCTACATCCTCGGAGCACTGCTCGTGATCGTATCCGGTATTGTCCTGATTGCTAGAAGAAGACTGTCTGCAAACAACTAATCTTCGGATGAGACGTTTGACAAACGAATAAGACTGAACAGGAAGTCCGAAAGAAGACCCGGACTTCCTGTTTTCAAAATGAAGTTACATACATGAGCTGATTGAACTATCGGAATAGTAGGACAATCAGACAAATAAAGATTATTTAAGAACACATTCGGGTCCCGGAAATTGACGGTCACTCACTGCAAATGCTACAATATCAGTAGCCTGGGACCCGAAGGAGAAAACACTTGAAGAACTGGATAAAGAAGAATCTTCTGACAGTGATTCTGGTCAGTGCTATGGTGGCTGGAGGATGCCTCTTAGCGTATCCTTCCGTTGCGAACTACTGGAATACATTCCATCAGACGCGCGCGATCATGGCATACAATGACGTCATCTCTGAGATGGACGCTGAGGATTATCAGAAGATACTCGACGAAGCAAAGGCATACAACAAGAGACTTGGCGAAACCGGTATTCAGTGGACTCTGACAGAAGAACAGAGAAGAGAATACAACAACACCCTGAAGGTAGACGGAACGGAGGTCATGGGATACGTCAGCATCCCGAAGATCCATGTGAAGCTTCCGATCTACCACGGAACAGAGGAGACGATCCTGCAGACGTCCATCGGACATTTGGAGCCGACATCACTGCCGGTGGGAGGCAAAAGCTCACACTGCTCCATTTCAGGACACCGCGGACTTCCTTCCGCAAGACTGTTTACCGATCTTGACAAGATCAGAGAAGGGGACACCTGGACGATGACTGTGCTCAATGAGACAGTGACGTACCAGGTCGACCAGATCAGGATCGTACTGCCGGAGGACCTGTCCAATCTGGGCATCGACAAAGGCAAGGACTTCGCGACCCTGATCACCTGCACGCCCTATGGAGTCAACACCCACAGGCTGCTGATCCGGGGGCACAGGATCCCGAATCTTAACGGGGACGCGAACCTGACCGCGGATGCGATCCAGATCGAGCCGATATACATCGCGCCGTTTCTGGCGATACCGATTTTGATCGCGCTCCTGGCAGCCCTGTTTATCACAACGCGGCGCGCGAAGCGATATAATCCACAGACGAATGTAATGCTGTATTTGAAAGCGAAGGATCTGTAATGATGAAAAAGAAGAAAAGGACAACCAAAAAAACTCCATGGCAAAGCCTGACTGCTTTTGCAGCGGCGCTGGCTATGGTCGTTTCCATGGGATTTGCAGCAGGAATTACAGCGGAACCATCTCATGCGGCAGGAAGCTATGAAATTACCGGACAGTATGTCACAGAAAATTTCGGAGACTATTCCGAAGGCTGGCCGGAAGGAATTACATCTTTGCCGAATCAGTTGGAAACAACATTCAGTCTGTACAAGGTTGGCCACTATTCCCATGTGGACGGCAAGTCTGTCATTGTGCTGGACGAACCATACAGCGGTATAACGCTGCCTGAGAAACAAAAGGATGATTACAGCAGCGAGAGCGAATGGATCAAGGAATGGCTGTCCGTAGCGCAGACAATCAGCCAGAAAGTTACGAAAGACACGCCAAAGGCAGCGGAAGACCAGAAAGCAAACAAAGACAATGACTGGAAGTTCAGTTTTTCCGGGCTTGATACAGGTGTTTACCTTCTGATGGGTACTGATTCAGACCTGACGAAAGTCCCTGGAGAAAAACAGACGACTTTCTGGAGACCGCAGCCAATGCTCATTCAGGTGTTTGAGGGAAGCGCGAAGGATGTGAAAGTCAAGCCGGAGGCTGAGACCGCGCATAACTTCCGCGTGACCAAGTACTGGAAGTCAGACAAAGACGATGAAGCGATCGAGAACGCGGTACGTCCGAAGTCTGTGACCGTCAAGATTTATTACGACAAGGCAAACAACGCGGATCCTGTTTACACGGAGAAGCTCAACAGTGAAAACAGCTGGAGCTTCGCTTGGACCGCGACAAAAGATAAAAATGATCCATACAAATGGACCGTAGAAGAGCAGGCCCTCGGCGGAGAAGCGGACAAGTACTATACTTACTCGATCGAACCGGTCGTTGCGGGAAGCACAAATGACGGACTATCAGCGACCGACAATGATTCTCCGACCGAAGCGGATATCAACAATACAGGAAATCTGAAGATCTTCAAACTGACGAACACCTTCGAACCGGCGGAATTGGAACTGACGAAGAAACTGCCGAAGGGCTTCGTGAACCACAGTGACAATGTCAGCACCACATTCGTGTTTGAGATCACCGGATTCAAGAAAAACGATAAAGACGTTGAGGAACAGATTTATCACAAATATGTTTCACTCGTCTTCGATAAAGACGGAAATCTGAAACAAAACTCTAAGACAGTCAAATACATCCCGGTCGGTCTGAGCAGGCTGGTCGTCAGGGAAGTCCAGGCGGCGAATTACGACGTCGACAAAGCGGAAAAAACTTATAACGCAAGTGGTGAATCCGATGGCATTACCTTTGCCGATAATACTTACACTGTTGAGTTCTCAAATGATTACAACGGCAAAACGCAGTATAGCGGCGGCGCCATCAACAAGTTCAAACTGAATGATGAGCAGTCTGGATTCACCGTTGACGGACACGAAGGCAAGACGCTTGGCGATAGTGATAAGAACTAAAGGGAGGCAGACGGAATGAAGAAATTACGGAACAAAAAATTTGCTTTGATCTGCGCTGTCGTCCTGACGCTTATGGTAAGTTCCGGCGTCACGTTGGCCTACTTCAGCGACTACGAGACAGCCTTAGGCGAAGCGAAGATCAAACTTTCCGACCGGACAGAGATCCACGAGGATGTTACTGAGAAAGAGAAAAAGATCAGCATCAAAAACACCGGCACCGAAGACTTCGCTGACGTTGTGGTCAGAGTCGCCATCTACGGACCGGACGAAATGAAGGTGACCCTCGGTGATGGATGGACGGAGAACGGCGGATACTATTATTACGATCAGATCCTGAAGCCGGGCGAGGAATCATCACAGATCACGGCAAACATCGAAGATATACCGAAGACGATCGACCTCTCCGAGCTGGAAATCATCGTCGTACATGAATCGGCGCCGGTCGTTTATGACAGCCAGGGCAAAGTGCAGAAGCCGGATGGCTGGGACTATATCCCGGACATCACTGCTCCTGCCGTGGAATATTGAGGAAGGGGTGAGTGTTAGTGAGACAGAACAAGAAGAAACTTTCCAAGAGAACACTGGCCCTTGCAGCAGTAGCGGTTCTGCTCTTCGCGTCAGGCGGCATGATGGGTGTCAGAGCGCAGCTCACGACATTCAGCCAGGACTACGAAGGTCAGTTCAAGCTGGATCATCTGCAGGTGCACCTCATAGAGAACGGCAGGGACGTCTGTGGCGGGCACAATACACTGGATGGAACAAGAAAGAACGCCGGTGAGCTGATCCAGTATCTGAACGGCAAATTTGATCCGGGCAGAGCGTACAAGGAAGAAATCGCCGCGAGGAACGGGACAGGCGAGGTGAATGAGCCGGTCGACCAGTTCGTGCGCCTAAGCATCCGCAAGTACTGGAAGAACCCGAAGGGTGAAAAGGATCCATCCATGGATCCGGACCTGATCCAGCTCACTTACAATGCCAGCACTGACAAATCATGGTTCAACGACAAGAACGATAAGGCGTATAACGACAAGGCCTGGGTCATCAATCCGAAGGAAACAACAGAGGAGCGTACGACCTATTATTATAGAACTACCCTTGACGGGACAGAAACATCGGCGCCGGTGGTCAATAAATTGAAGATCAGCGATGAGATCGTCAAGGATGTTAAAACGCATGGACCGGACGCGGACGGCGTTATCACATACGAATTCAAGTATGACGGATATAGCGCCTGCATCGAGGCGGACGTACAGGCCGTACAGACCCATAATGCTGACGGGGACGCGGATTACGCGGCGATTCGCAGCATCTGGGGTGTTGACAATGTATTCGTATCGGGCGATACATTGAGTGTCAGGTAAGGAGGTAATCAGAGATGAGAAGACATTATATCATTAGCCTCCTGACGGCGGTGCTCCTGATCATAGCGATGAGTGGTTTCGCGTTTGGAGTCACAATTCCACAGCAGGAAGGAAGTTGCGAATACGACGGCACAGAAATCACTTCGGACTTTGATGCCAGCGGTCCGGATGTCTCTCAGTCCGGTCTGGAGCCCGGTGATGAAGTGGACTATGTTGTAACGTATACAAACAACAGCGACGAAACAACAGAATGGTACATGATCAACGAAGTCCTGGAAACGCTGGAGAAGAACGGCAACCAGGCGGAGAACGGCGGATACACCTATCTGCTGAAGAATATCGGTCCGGACGGCACAGAGACAGTGCTCTTCGACAATGAAAAAGTCGTCGGCGGCAAAAACGATAATAAAGAGAAGGGATACAACATCCCGGAAGGCCTGAAAGAAGCGACCAACGCTACCGGCGAGTACTTCTTCATTCAGGAGCTGAAACCGTATCAGTCCGGCAAGACGATCCTGCATGTATCCTTTGAAGGAGAATCTGAAGTCAACGATTACATGGATACCGAAGGCGCTCTGATGGTGAAATACGCCGTCGAAAAGAAAGCCAAAGGCGATAAGAAAACGATCTACTCTCATACAAAGACAGGAGACAGCATGGATTTGCTGAAGCTCATCGCGCTCATGTCGGCAGCGCTGCTGGTTGCGATCCTCGCGATCCTCAGCTGGAGAAAAGACCGCAGAGAGGACGGTGATGAAGCATGAGAAAGAGACTGATATTCATCCTGGCATTGACCTGCATGATGATCCTGACCATGTCCTTCGGAAGCGTATCCACTGCGTTCGCGGCGGATGGAGACGGAACCGATGAATATGGATATGTGATCAAGATCTACCCGGGACTGAAGGGCACGTATCAGGGCAAAAGCGATGTGACGACGCTGAACAAGAAGTTGGGTGACAGTGTCTACATCACAGCGGATGACGTGAAGGTAAACGATGACCGGTACTATGTCAGAGGCTTCCGCGTTGCCGGACACGATAATGATGAGAGCGAAGGCGAATCGATCATTACAGGATTCTGGGATATGAACTTCGATGTGAAGGAGGATGTCAACTACGAGGTTGCCTATGGCATCAGGGGAGAAATGGTGCCGTACACGGTCCGGTACATTGATGACGCAACCGGCAGTGCCCTCATCGGTGAAGACACTCATTATGGAATGCCGGGGGACAAACCGGTCGTCTCCTATAAGTACATTGAAGGTTATGAGCCGAACGTGTACTACCTGGCGAAGCGGCTGACCAAGACGGCTTCGGAGAATATCTACGAATTCCGGTACACGAAGGGTCCGGGAACAACGACAACAACGGTCAACAGAACCACCGGGAACAACCCGGCGGCTCCGGGAACTGCGGCAAACCCCGCGGGAACCAATGTTGGCCCTGCTGCCGCAGCAAATAATGCCGGAGCAAATAACGGCACAGCCACAATTGGTGATAATGGGACGCCGCTCGCGGACGGCCCGCAGCAGTTTACAGACATCGATGGACAGGATGTACCTATGGCGGACGGATCATTCCATGGTATTAAGAACATCTTGCCTTATCTGATTGGTGGATTGGTGGCACTGCTGATCGTCCTTGCTCTGCTTTGGTTTATCCTGCACAGGAAAAAAGATGAGGCTGGGCAAGAAGTTTAATCATTGCGACAGACGATTATAGACCCGAAAAAAGACTGCTTCTCCGGAGCAGTCTTTCACGGTTTCTTGGAACAGGCAAGAATGAAGAAAAAAAGAAAGAAAATTATCGTTGTTATATGCGTTTTGCTCGCGGCAATGCTCGCCGCCGCGTGCTTTGTGTTTTTGCAGAAGCAGGAGGGAAGAGCGGAAGCAGACGAAGTCCTCTCGCAGATGGAGATGATCATACCTGGACTCGGGCAGGAGGAGGTATACTCTTCCGGAATGGGCAGAGATCCCTTGCCGGTCCTCGAGATCCGCGGCGTGGATATCGTTGGCTGCGTGGAGATCCCGTCCCTGAATCTGCGGGCACCGGTCGCGGATAAGGACGTGCATAAGAAGTACTTCGCCAGATGGGCGAGTGGATCACCGGTCAAGGGAAAACTGCGGATCATGGGCGGCAGGCACGATGTGTTCAGCCGCATCGCCAAGGGCAAGCCTGGTGAGACGGTGAGCTTCACAGATACGGACGGCGTGCGCTACGAGTACACTATCACGACCCAGTTTCATCTGAAGGACTGGGCGAAAGCTGACTACGATCTGATGCTCTGCTACAAGGTCGACGACGATACGAAGTTCGTCCTCGGGTGTACGCGGGCAGAGTGATAGATTTTTATAAATGCTGCCGTATAGAGTGTTTGTTGTGCCGGTTTGTATGACATCATAAAGCGTATTATATAGATAGAAAGTAGATTCATCACACTCCGATTATGGCGAGAGAGAACACGATGAAATACACACCCTTTTTTTCATTGACTTGTGACGGGTAATATGACGGTTTAAACTCTAAAATACAGACAAGAAAACAGAAGACCGGAAGAATCTTAACAAAACCTTCAACTGACAGACAGAGAAATTACACGATTTTGCAGCATAATACCAGGTGATAGGATCGGGAAACTATGATGAAAACGATGATTGCAGCAACTGAAAAGTTCAGAAACAGGAAAGCCCTTGTGGTCGCTCTGGCAGCATTGGTTGTTTTCGTGACAACGTATATGCTGATTTTGCCTGCCATCACACTGGATGAGGAAGCAGCAGAGAATCTGGGCGGCATCGATGTCAGCGCCGGCGAGAATGCAGCAGACGTACAGGAAGCGGCCGATGTTATGGAGAATGCAGGTGCTTCTGAGGATGCTGATGCAAACGATGCGCAGTCTGAAGATGGCGATGCGGATGCAGGGAATCTGCATGCAGGTGATCTGAACACAGACGATGCAGACGGTCTGAACGCAGACGATGCGGAAGCGGATGTCGTCGAAAGCAGCGAGGCAACCGATGAGCAGGAGACGGCAAAGGCAGCCAGCGCAGCATCGATCAGCGACGGCGGCAGAACCTATGACGTGACCGTGACTTACGGAGAAGAAGCAGGCGTCCCGGAGGATGCTTCGCTTGAGGTCACCGAGATCACCAGCAAGTCAGACCAGTATGATAAGCTGATGTCAAGGACTGAAGACGCGCTGGGCAAGGAGGCAGTTGTTGCCTTTGCGAGATTCTTCGATATTAAGATCGTGGATGCGAACGGCGAAAAAGTCGAGATCGAAGCGCCGGTCGATGTGAAAATCGAACTGACCGACAAGGACGGAAACTCAGAATACAGCGAGCATGCGCAGGTCGTACACTTCGCGGACGGAGCGAAGAAGGGCGACGTGATCGAAGAAGTCGGCGTGGAAGGTGCAGCAGTCAGCTTCCTGGCGGAGGGCTTCTCCGCATATGCGATCGTGGAAGGACCAGATTCGACACCGATCGGATGGCACAAGGTCGAGTCGATCAGCGAGCTGACCTCACGGGGCCTCTACATAGGACATCCGAATGGCTTTTACTTCATGAATACAACGACGGGCGATTCTGCCAGAATGGGCATCACCAAGACCAAGCCGGCGGCCGAGGTCCCGCAGACGGATAAGGCTGCGAAGTATTTCTTCGAACCTGCCGGAGGAGAGAATCTGTTCTACGTCTATTGCTATGGCAACGACGGCACGACGAAGCAGTACGTCTATAACGGCGGCAACAACAGCCTGTCTTTCACGGATGAGGACAATAAGACGGCCTTCACCGTGGAAGCAGGTGGTAGCGGCGTTTTCAAGATCCACAATGGAGACTGGTACTGGAACATGCAGGGCGGCAACAATGGATCACGCTTCTGCAGCTACAATAATGCAAACGACGGAAACAACAGTCTGGTGCTCTGGTATTATAGTGATGTTGAGGAGGATCCCTACGATCTCGATGGCGCGTCCTTCGGCCTGATCAACTGGAACGGCGGTGCGAAGGGCAAGGCGATGATGGCGGAAGAATCCGCAGGCGCACTGAATGCCAAGGAACTGACCGTCATGACAAAGACCGGAAATGATTCCGACAAGCTGTTTATCCCGAAGGACAGTAACGATATCACGATGTGGTCTTTCAACTGGATCAGCGAGGATCAGTACCGTCTGGCAGCGAATGCAGGCGGCAGCACGGCATATCTCAAGGTGGATTCGGACGGAAAACTGTCACTCGTTTATGACGAAAGCGATGCGAGCCTGATTCACGTCATCCCGGGGACGGGAGCCCACAAAGGGCAGATCTGTCTGAAAGCAGGAAGCCACACTCTGACTTACAGCGGAAAGATCGAAAACGGTTTTAATACCGATGGAGAAACAGGTACGGAATGGCTGTATCTGGCGAAGAAATCAGAGCTGACCAGCGACTATTTTCTGACGCACTCCGCGCAGAAGATCAGTGTATCAGATCCCGAGATCCCGTACGGAGATAAAGGATCAAAGATCATCATCTACACCCGCGCCTGGAATGAGGACCTGAAGAAATATGAATTCTTCGCGATCGATCATGACGGGAGCCTGGTCCACTGCTATGAGAGCGGTGATTCCATCGAATGGGTCGGCGGGCTGCTCAATACGATGCTCTGGGATCTCACAGAGTATTATGATGAGAAAACAGGTGAGCCGAGCGGATACTATGAGTTCTTTAACCAGTATGCGGAAAAATACCTCGCGCCGCAGGTCACAGACGGTCAGATCCTGTCAGGCAAGACGATCGGCGTCAACCTGAACGGCCGGACCAACGGGAAGTACTACACGTCGATCCTGGCATGGGATGATGACTTCTATGCCTATGCAGGCCTGAAGGTGGAAAACGGCAGGATCGTCTCCTGTAAGAAGTCAGAAGCGATGGACTTCTATTTCGCGATCGTTGAGGAAACGCCTGCAGATGACACCCTGCATACGGTGCCGACCCTTGACCATACCCAGTACGGCATCACTATGAAGATCCAGAACTTTGGTACACGTGCTGAAATGAGCGGCTTCCTCGGAAATGATGAAGGCGGCGCAGTTCTGAATACCGTACCGAATCTGCTCTCGACCAACCTCGGAGCGGACGGATATCCGACGGCGGTCAAAGGCAGCGGTCAGTCACTGGCAAACCTGTTCAATGCGACAAAAGCCGTCAACCACCTGTTCATCGAGAGTACCTACAAAGCCTCCGGCTACTATGAGTTCGACAGCACGCAGAACTTCGCAAGCCTGAAGGGACAGACAAGCGGAGACTTCACCGTATATAAGGAGCTCGGATCCTACGACAGCGGCGGGAACAAAAACACACTCAAACATGGTCAGTTCTTCCCGTTCAACGATATTGAGGCAGGCAAGTTCGCTTCTGTCAACCGGAAGAACCTATACAGCGCGACCGGACAGCTTCTGCCGGATGGAGATCCGAGAAAAAATGAGCAGCTGTACCTGATCGATAAAGCGGATTGTTACTACGGCGTGGAACTGGAGGCCAGCTTCATCCAGACACCGAACGGCGAAGATGACTGGGGACATGACATCATCTACGAGTTCACCGGCGACGACGATTTCTGGCTGTATGTCAACGGCGAACTGGTCATCGACCTCGGCGGCATCCACAGCGCGCTGCCCGGCACGATCAACTTCAAGACCGGCATCGTGGAACAGGTGGATGGCAAAGGCAAGAAGGTCACAGCGACCCTCAGAGAGATCTTCGAAAGCAATTACAAAAGCAGGAATCCGGGTGCGTCAGAGGCGGAAGTTGCTGAGTATCTGGCAGGGTTCTTCGAAGGTGACAGTACGGTGTTCAAGACGTACTCCACCAACACCATGCGGATCTTCTACATGGAGCGCGGTGCCGGCGCTGCGAACCTGCACATGCGGTTCAATCTGGCTTCCGTGAAGCCGGGCACAGTGGAACTGAGCAAAAAGCTGAAGGGCGTGGACGATTCCGAAACGATCCTGGCAGAGTTCCCGTATCAGATCTGGTATGACGTCAGAACGCTGTCAAACGGCGCAGGCGAGTCCGATACCGATGAGGATGACCTGAAGTTATTAAAAGACACAGGCAGTAAGCACCCGGTGCTGTATAAGGATACCATCACACCGGTGCCGTACAAGGAGTCTCTGACGATCGACGGCATCACCTACGAAGATGTTTATATGCTCAAACCGGGTGAAACCGCGGAGATCGATTTCACCGCGATCGAGGATCAGCTGAAAGAGAATCAGTATATCGTGTATAAGATCGTGGAATGCGGTGTGAACACCGATGTGTACAAGTCGGTCGAGGTCAACGGCGAAGCAGTCAGCGGCACGGCGGTCACAGGACATGACAACCGTAAGGATTTCGGCATTGGAGTGGCGTCCACCGGTGCACGCGCCAAGGTCACCTATTCCAATGAAGTCAGAGAAAATGCGCTGCGCACACTGACCTTCAGCAAAAAACTGTTCAAGGAAGATGGAACAACGGAGATCGATCCGGAAGATGATTCCACGAGATTCGAATTCCGTCTCTATCTGGGTACGGAGTTTGATCAGAAACCGGCGCTGGCCAGAATGCACGCCTACCATGTCAGGGACACGAAGGGGAAATACTGTGTCTGGAACGAAACCGAGAAGAAATTTGAATCTACAGACATGGATGAGTATGACACCATGACGGCGGAAGAGAAGGAATCCGTCACCTTCCACACATCCATCTACGGAACGATTTCGAAGATCCCGGTCGGATATACCGTGGAAGTGAGAGAGCTTCTGGCGGGGACGAAGTTCGGCGTGCAGGAGCGGCCCGGGGATGTTCCGGACGGATATTCATTCCAGAAGTATCTGTACAGTGACGATTATCCTGAGGTCGAACCTTCAGTGTGTACCGCGGCGCATCTGTCGAATCTGCCTGATGAAGGCGGTGCGAAATGCGTGACGGACGTCACGGCGGCCGGCAAGGATCCCCATGTCGATATCTGCAACCTGAAGGGATTCGGACTGCGAGTCAATAAAAAGTGGTCAGATCAGGACTATATGTCTGATCGCGATGCGACTTACTTCGCAGTCTTTACGAAAACCGGGGATGCGCTGAAGCTGGTCGATGGCACCGTGCGGCAGATGGCGTATGATAACGACGCGGCCACACAGACATTGTACTGGTACTTCCAGCGTCTGCCGATCGCCGGGGTTGCCTTCGATGACTACGAGATCCGGGAGGTCACGTTGTCAGAAGCGCATCCGCAGGTAGACAGCGAGGGTGTCGTCACGGAGTACGGAACCGTGACGATCGTGGAAGACGGAGCCACGCTGAAACTGAACGGCACACAGAAAGGTGAATCAAGACCTTCCGCATTTGATTATACGGTACTCTACAAGAAGGGAACAAAGACCGACAATGATAACGTCAGAGTGGATACCGTCACGAACAACCGTCCCGGCATCGTGCTCCGGAAGACCGACTGGAATGGCGATCCGTTAAAGGGCGCAACCTTCAGGCTGACCAGAGGAGATGATGAAATCGGAACCTTCACGTCAGATAAAAACGGAGAGATCACAATCGCGTTCCTCAGCGATGATGTTGATTACACACTGACTGAGACAGAGACGCCGCAGGCATTCCACGGACCGGAAGGGGCGATGACGATCCGGCTCAGCAACGGAACAGTAACAGTCAGCGGTGTGTCAGAGGACTGGTACTCTCTGGAGCAGGGATCGGCGAAGACTCCGACGCTGACCATCAAAAACAGATCGTACACCTTCCGGGTCGTCAAAAAAGACAAAGGCACCGGGAAGGGGCTGCAGGGCGTCAAATTTGACCTCTATCAGAAGAAGATCGTGGATGATCACGCGCAGTATGTACCGATGACAGACTACACAGGCATGACGACCGGAGAAGACGGTATGCTTGCAGAGCTGACTGAGGATCTGCCTGCAGGTGAATATGAACTGCGGGAAACTGAAGCAAAGGCAGGATACGAGGCGCTCTCCTCCTACATTCGGTTCACCGTGAGCAAGACAGGCACGGTCGAGCTGGGGACGTGTCCGGATGGCGTTGAGCTGAAGACCTCCGATGGAGAAAACGGAGCGCTCTCCTATGAACTGGAGATCCTGAATCCGGAGCTGAAGCAGGTCAGCTTCATGAAGATAGACGATGCGGGCGTGCCTCTGGCAGGCGCCACGTTCGATCTGCACAAGGATGCGAACGGGAAACCGGGTGAAACGCTGTATTCGGATCTCACTTCAGACGAGAACGGAATGCTGAGAAAGAACGGTCAGGGAGATCAGGATGATCAGGAAGATCTGGCCAAGTTCACCCTTCCAAGCGGAACCTATTACCTGGTCGAGACGGAGGCTCCGAGCGGCTACAACATGAAGGAGAGTCCGGTCGTCATCAACATCACACGCGGAGTCGATACAGAAGATGCGGCGTTCGGCGCGGTGAAAAGCCTGAATGGAATCTCCTATAACGAAGGAACAGATCTTTCCCGTGACGGGAGAGGGATCCGCTTCAGCGCCACGGACAATCTCTACACGCTGCAGATAACGAACTCTGCCGGTGTTGTCCTTCCTGCCGCGGGCGGCATGGGAACGACACGGATCTATCTCCTCGGCGCACTGCTGATGCTCCTGGCCGGAGCGGGCCTTGCCGCCAGACGCAGAGGGGTTTTGTAGACCCATATTGAGAAGCTGAGACAGGAGGTGTCGAATCGATCGGCACCTCTGTTTTTTTTATTCAGGAACATTCTAAATGAAGCTGTTAGAAATTTGACAAAAAATGGATAAGACAGTATAATAAAATGTCAAAATATTGGTCAGAGTTAAAATGAAAAAGATCAATGCAATCACAGAAAACTTAAGAAACTGGAAAGGCATCGCAGTCGCTTTGGCAGCAGTGGTCGTCTTCATGACGACGTATCTGCTGATTTTGCCTGCCGTCACACTGGATGAGGAAACGGCGGAGGCACAGGGAGGCATCCAGGTCAGTGCCAGCGAGGAGACAGCAGACGTTCAGGATCCGGCAGAACAGGATGCGGACGTCGTGAATGCGGAAGGAGCAGACGTTGTAGAAGCAGAGGTTGCAGACGTCATCGATGACGGTGAGACAGCATCTGAGCCGGAGAAGGGAAAGGCAGCCAAAGAAACATCCATCAGCGACGGCGGTAAAACCTATGATGTGACCGTGACTTACGGAGAGGAAGCAGGCGTCCCGCAGGATGCCTCTCTTGAGGTGTCCGAAATCACCAACAGATCTGATGAAGATCAATATGATAAGCTGATGTCCGGGACCGAAGATGCGTTGGGCGAGGAAGTAGTGGTTGCCTTTGCAAGATTCTTTGATATCAAGATCGTGGATGGGAGCGGAGAAAAGGTCGAGATCGCGGCGCCGGTCGATGTGAAGATCGAGCTGACCGACAAAGACGGCAACTCAGAGTACAGCGAGAACGCCCAGGTCGTGCACTTCGCGGACGGTGCGAAGAAGGGTGATGTTGTGACATCCACTACAGGGGATACGAAAAAAGGACAAATGGTGGCTTTTGAAGCAGAAGGCTTCAGTGTATATGCAATTGTAGAAGGGCCAAGCGCCACACCGGTCAACTGGGAAAGATTGAGTACTGTCGCCGATGTCATTGCATTGGGTAAAGAAGGTGAAGACGGTGCAGGCGGCCTGTACATCGGTCATACCGGCGGCTATTATTTCATGAACAGCACTGTCACTTCTTCCGAAGGTCGTATTGGTATCAGGAAAACGAAACCGGCAAAGGTCGCTCCGCCGACTGACGAAGCTTCTAAATACTATATTGAACAGGTAGATGGGTCAGAGAATCAGGTCTATGCCTACTGTTACAGTGCAACGGGTGAGAAACAGTATGTTTATAATGGCGGTAATAACAGCCTGTACTTTACTGATGGAACCAACAAGACAGCCTTCACGATCGCAGTTGACAGTGAAGGCAGGTTTACGTTGAAGAACGGAAACTGGTACTGGAACATGCAGGGCGGGCAGAACGGAACGAGATTCTGTTCCTGGAACCAGAACAACGACGACAGCAAGCTGTATTTCTGGAAAGAGAAAGAGGGCCACACCGGAGACCCCTATGGGTTGGACGGCACGACTTACACCTTGCTGACCTGGGATGGCGGTAAAACAGGAAAGGCGCTGACCGGGGACGAGAGTGCCAATCATGAGGGAAATCTTTGCGCAGAGTTCCTGACCGTCATGACAAACAAGGATGATAATTCATTACAGCTGTTTGTTCCGAATAATTCTTCCGAACAGGTTACCCCCTGGACGTTCCACTGGGTGCAGGATAACCTCTATAAGCTTTCTGCCGTGACCTATACAACAGACAGCGAAGGGAAGCAGGTTGAGGACGGAACAAAGTATCTGAAGATCAGCGGCAATAAACTCAGCATGGTGGATAGCCCGGATGATGCGAGTGAGATCCAGGTCTTACCCGGCACAGGCATTCACGAAGGGCAGATCGTGCTGAAATCCGGCAACAGTACTTTGACTTACAGCGGAGAATTCGAAAAGGGCTTCAATATCAACGGCGGTGCAGGAAAGGAATACCTGTATCTTGCGACAGGGGAGCCGGAGGATGAACTAAAAGATTATTACAGAACTTACACCGCAACCAAGATCAGCGTTTCTTCTGAAGAACTGACGCCGGATCCCCCGACAGCCGAATATCCGGACGGAGTACCGAAGAAGGTGATCATTTACACCCGCGTATGGAATGGAACCGGTTATCAGTATTTCGCAATCGACGGAAACGGAACTATGGTCCCGTGTTTTGAGAACGGTAATGAAATCGAGTGGATCGGATCCAGTCTTGATGAACTGCAGTGGGAACTGACAGAATACGGAACGTGGGAAGGAAATACATTAACGCCTAACTACTATTATGAACTGCGAAATGCTTATTCAAAGAAATATCTGGCACCATTGATTTCTTCGAATCAGGTCCTTTCTGATAATAAAATAGGCCTGAACCTGAACGGACGCCGCAACGGTCAGTACTACACGCCGGTGCTGGCCTGGGATGAAGCCAACTATTCCTACGCAAGCATCAAGGCAGATCTTGACGCAACAGGAGATGCAGAGATTGAACCGTGTTACAGATCCGAGGGCATGGATATTTACTTTGCGATCATTAATGAGCTTGATAAAGATGATACCTTACATACTGTTCCGACGGTAGATAATAACATGTACGGCATCACAATGAAACTGGCAAATTACACCACGTACTTAAAAGGAAACGGCTGCGATACTTCAAAGGAACAGACAGATGTACTGGATGATAAAAAATATGATAAAAACGGCCCGACACAGGGTCTGCTATCCACGAATCTTGGCGCAAACGGGTATCCGACCGCAACACGTACTGACATAAGCCTGAGTCAATTATATACCCAGGCGGAGAACGTCAACCACCTGTTTGTGGAAAGCACGTATAAGGCGACCGGTTATTATGAGTATGACAGTGCGCAGAACTTTGCGTCTCTCAGAGGAGAAACCTCCGGTGATTTTACCGTCTATCAGGAGCTCGGTTCGCATGACAGTACAGATAAGTGGACGTTGAAACACGGCCAGTTTTTCCCCTACAACGATCTGCAGGCAGGTCATTTCGCTTCTGTAAACGGCAGGAATACACACACACCGACAGGTCCGCTGGATCAAAGCGATCCACGTTATAACGAGCAGCTCTATCTTGTGGACAAGCCGGAGTACACTTTCGGAGTGGAGCTGACGGCAGGCTTCTACCAGACGCCAAGCGGGCTGGATGCCTGGGGCCACGATATCATTTTCGAGTTTTCCGGCGATGATGACTTCTGGCTGTATGTGGACGGAGAGCTGGTGATCGACCTGGGCGGCATTCACAGCGCGTTGCCCGGCTCAGTAAATTTCCGTACCGGCGATGTAAAAGTCAATGGAGTAACAAAGACACTGAAACAGGTGTTTATCGAGAATTACATAGCTCGTGGAATGAGCCAGGCGGATGCTGAAGCGGCAGCGGATGAAAAGTTTATTACAAAACATGATGATGAACTTGGAAGAGACGTCACTACCTTCAAGGACAATACCAAGCATGAAATGCGGATCTTCTATATGGAACGGGGATGGGGCGCTTCCAACCTGCACATGAAGTTCAATCTTGCTGCGGTCGAACAGGGTACCGTGCAGCTGAGCAAAGAACTGGATGTGAACGGGACGGATATGTCGGATCAGGTCTTTGCGACCTTCCCGTATCAGATCTGGTATATAGATCCGCTCTATAACGAAGAAGATCCTGTTCCGGGGCATGAAGAAAAGTACGTCCAGCTGACAGAGCAAACTTTAGGAAATCACGGCTCGGTCAAATATCTTGGCTCAACAAAGGAAGTTACATATAAGCCAGAGATTTATGTAGATAACACATATAAAGACGAAAATGATCAGGAAGTCAAATGTAGTGTCAAGTATGAAGGTGTCTATCTTGTGGATCCGGGCGAGACCATTGTGATCAAATTCCCGATATTCGGTGAGACCGGTGAAGAGCAGCATGTTTCAGAGTATAAAATCGTAGAGTGCGGGGTGGATCCGAACGTTTATCCGAACGTAACGCTGGATGACGGGACCGTCATCGATCCGACCCCTGTCAATACGAAGATAAGAGTGGATGCGCGGGATGAGCACGGAAGCCCTGCAGAAATCACAAACATTCCTGAGGTTGACTCCGGTCTGTGCAACTATGAGATCGAATACGATACTCTGGACAACCGTTCCAAAGTCCGCTACAAAAACAATATAGAGGAAACAAAGGAACTGCGGATTCAGAAGAATCTGTACAAAGAAGAAACAGCCGAACCTGAGCTGATTCCGAAGAGCGCTTTGTATGATGATGACGGCAAACCGCGCGATCCGGATGATCCGGATCTGAAAACCACATACGATTTCCGCGCGTATTTCAAAACACCGTATGACGCTGATTACTCTCCGGCGAATGTTTACGAATACCATGTAAAAGATCCTGGAGGCTATTATTGCAAGTGGGTGCCGGCAGATCCGGAACATCCGGATCCGAACGATCCGTTAAGTGTCGGGCATTTTGAGAGGATTCTCGTGAACGGCGTGGGCATCAAAGAGTATGAGAACCTTGCGCGACTGGACAGCGATACGCTGCATCATGCTACATTCGACACATCCATAAACGGTGCGATTTCGCAGATCCCTGCATATTACGAAGTTGAACTGCGCGGTTTGATTCCGGGAACACAGTTCAAGGTCGTTGAACGGCCGAATGAGACACCGGAAGGATATGAGTTCTACCGGTACGAAGTAAATGACGACGGAACTAACCGGATCGTTTATCCTAAGAATTCTTCGGGTGCCATTGATCCGGAGGAAGGTGTTACAGGAAGCATTACGAAAGACCGTGATTCCAAGGTGCTGGTTGACAATTACAAGGGTTTTGCACTGCATCTGTACAAGACCTGGGCGGATGCATCAACCATAAAGGATCGGGCTCCTGCATATTTCGCAGTGTTTTATGAGACAACGGTTCCGGAAACCGGAGAGATCTCATCAAGAACACTCATCGGAGCGGACGATGCGGTAAAGCAACTCTCTTACTCGGCAGATCCGCAGGAACTGACATGGTTCTATCTCCATCTGCCCAATGTGAACAATGTAGAATCTCCGGAATTCGGCAAGTACGTGGTTCGAGAGGTGACGTTAACAGGCGACAACATTATAGTCGGATACGACGGCGTGGTGAGTGTTTATGACAGCTGTACCGTTGTCGAGGATGGCGGCGTTATGACACTAAGAGGAACTGCAAACAGCGCAGGCGCCGAAGAAAAGGAGATTCCGTATAAGGTTGCGTATGCCGAGCCTAAGACGATCGGCACCACTCTCAGGGAGTTCAGAGTTACCAATACGCCGTCCGGGATACCGGCTGTTAAGTTCCTTAAAGAAGATTGGAGCGGACATCCCCTTGCCGGCGCAACCTTTACCCTCAGGCAGGACACTACGAATATTTTCCCTGCCGGAGGAAAGACTTCCGACAATCAGGGTCAGATCTCCATTGAGCATCTGACTGAGAATACGGACTATGTCCTGAAGGAAACCGCAGCTCCGCAGGGATATTACGGACTCCAGGAAGCGCTGACCTTACAGCTGGTTGCGGATGAGACAACCGGATGGACGCTGGATGTTTCACCTGTTACGGGTGAAATCGCAAACTTCTACGAGGTAGGGGTTGAAGAGGAAACAAACGACCAGGGAGATGTAACGATCAAGTATGTCACGCTGACGCTTAAGAACAAGCCCTATCATTTTGAGGTCATCAAGGAAGACGGACCCAGCAATAAACCGCTGCCTGGCGTAGTATTTGAACTGCACGAATGGAAGACATCCGGAACCGCAGGCGGTTGGAGCAATGATCCGATGAAATGGGATGGCATATCTGATCTTGTGACAGGCGAGAATGGCGTCATTCCGCATCTGGACAAAGATCTGCCGGCAGGTACTTATCAGCTCCGTGAAATGGAGACTCCGGATCGTTATAATCAGATCGATAACATTGATTTCACGATCAGCAAGATGGGCGTGATTTCTCTCGGAACGAACCTGCCGGACGGAGTGGTGCTCACGGGTCCGACAGAGGGAACCGGGGAGCATGCAGGAGAGTATGTTTACACGATCACCGTACCGAATACGCCGAAACTGCTCAAGCTGAAGAAGGTGGACGCTTCCGGCGCTGATCTTGCTGGTGCAAAATTCAGTTTAACACAGAAGGGCGAGGCCCAGGACGGACAGGGCAACATCATATGGACTGCAATGACAGAGCCTTTGCAGGATTATAATAATATTGATATGACCGATAAATCGGAGTTTGATCTGGAATCTTTGCCGGCTGGCTATTACCGGCTGGAGGAAACCAAGGCTCCTTCCGAATATGTGATCACACAGAATTATTTCTATTTTGTGATCAAGGATGATCGGGAAGTGAAGCTTTGCAATGAAAATGGATCCGGGGAAGCGACAACCATCGGTCAGGCGACAGTAAGCGAGCAAGATGGTGTTTACACCATCACTGTAGAGAATCATCCCGGCGCAGTTCTCCCGTCCTCCGGCGGTCCCGGCACCACATGGATCTACCTGCTCGGCGCGCTCCTGCTGCTCGGCTGCGGCGTCGCGCTCGTTGCGCGGCGGAGGGCGGCGTAGGAACACGGTAGCGTTGCTGCGATGACGGGTGCGGTTGCCTTTGCATAATACTTCATAAAACATCGAAAAATGCAAACAAATGTTTGCGTTTTTTTATTTGCGTGTGATATGATGTTCGCGGGAGGAGAGAACATATTTTCTGAACGCTGTTTTCTGATTTTTAATCGGAGGTAAAGAGTATGAGAGAACATGAGAAGAAAATCCTTGAATATATGAAGGCTGAGATCCGCGAGTAAGCGGTTAACTACACGTACCTTGACAACAGCGCCCCGCGTGAGCGGGGCGTGATCGTTGTTATGAGTTTTGTTTTCTGCAATTGTCCGGCAATGCATCAGACCATGGCAACAGATCATCCAGGAATGTCAGATCTGTATCATCCATATGCTGCAGGATCTCTGTCAGAAGATATTTCAGATATTCGTAAGGCCTCAGGTCGTTTGCTTTCGCTGTTTCTGTCAGGCTGTATACGATGGCGCTGTTTTCAGCTCCATGGATCGTATCACACATGACCCAGTTCTTTTTGCCGATACAGAATGGCCGGATCGCACGTTCCGCAGCGTTGTTGTCCATCGGGACATCGCCGTCCGTTAGGAATGTCTTCAGGTACTGCTCCTGTTCGATCGTATAGGTGAACGCTTTTCCTGTGTTGGATTTTCGGGTCACATCATCCCGATGCTTTTTTACCCACGTAAAGAATGCATCGACAAGAGGTTTGATGTCCTGTTTCCGTGCCTCAAGCCGCTCTTGCGATGCGAGCTGTTCGAGTTCGTTGTCTTTATGGATGATCTCCTGTATCTTTTTCACCGCCTGATCCGCCAGGGTCCCGGCGGCGGTTTCTGCTCCGGATTTTCCCATGGACTTGATCGCATCTGCATATTTTCTCTTTAGATGCACCCAGCATCCGCCGATGACGATCTCATCCTTTCGCTCTCTGGCCAGTTTGTGGTACACTTCGTACCCGTCGGTGACCAGAAATCCTCTGAACCCCTTCAGGAATTCCTTTGGATGGTCCGCCTTGCGTGTCTTCTGGTATTCATAGATGACCACCGGCTCTTTATCCAGGATGTTGCTGCGGTAGACCCACATGTAGCTCTTACTGCCGGCGGGTCTGCCGTCCTTTGTCACAAGAAGCGGTGTTTCATCCGCGTGGACGACCCTGTGAGAAAGCATTTCTGCTTTGAGCCGGTCATAGATCAGTGACAGATATCTCTCCGCTGCTTTGTTCACCCAGCCTGCCATGTTCTGCCGGCTGATGGGAACCTCATTCCTCATGAATTCCTGTTCCATCCGGTAAAGGGGCGTTGCATTCACATACTTTCCGTTCATGATCCCGGCAAGAAGAGACGGAGTAGCGATACTGCCTTCAAAGAGCTCTTTTGGATGTCCTGCTCGGAGGATCCGGTCTTCTTTCTTCCCGCAGTAGACCTGAATGTGGTGTTCCATCGCAATGTACTGCGCCGGTATGTATTCGACATTCGTATACACTTCATCCGGAAGCTGTTTCCATCCGTCCGGGAATTCTTCCTTCAGCTTTTCTTCCGGGATGGCGTGCATGATCACCTGCTTCGGCAGCTTCGAAAGGTCTTCTTTTTTCTTTCCGGCCCGCTTTACCTTACGGGTATGCGCGCCCACCGTGACTTCTTCCGCATCCTCTTCTATGGGGATGCTTTCGATCTCGTTGAACTCGAACCGGATCTGATCGTCTGTGGTATTGTCCGTTTTCTTTTCACTCTTCCTGCCGAACATCATGGATCTCATGTGGTTCAGTTCTTCTGTGAGCAGATCGATCTTCTCCTCCTGATCCCGGACTTTGCTTTGGAAATCCATGTAAGCTTCCACCAGCTCCTCATGGTCCATTTCATTCAGTTGTTCTCTGGAAAGTCGCTCTGTTTTCATGTTTAAATTGTAGCAGAGCCGGAGGGTTTTAAAAAGTCTTTTTTGCTGAAAAACTCATATTTTTCAAGGCTTCCGGACTCCTCCCGTTTCCAAAAATATCTCAAAAAAGGCGCCCTCCTCAAAGCGCCTTTTTGGGTCTTACTTCCTTTACATATCTTCGCTGCCGGATGTCCAGCCCCTCCATCAGCCAGCGGTACTGCTGCGGACTCATCGCCTGCACTTCGCTGGCATTTCTCGGCCATTTGAACCGCCCATTCTCCAGGCGTTTGTACAGGAGCAGGAATCCATCGCCTTCCCATAAAAGTCCTTTGATCCGGTCTGCCCTTCTTCCGCAGAACAGGAACAGGGTATCCTTGTCGAACGGATCCAGCTTGAACTCGCTCTGTACTTTGTTGGCGAGCCCGTCGATCCCGAACCGCAGATCTGTGTATCCGCACACGATGTACACTGCTCTGAATTTTCCTGCGTCAAGATCCTTAAGCATCTTTTAACACCTCCAGCGCGGCCCGAAGCACTGTCGGATCGATCCCGTTCGTAACACTGATCGTTGCATGCTCCAGATCGATCCGCATGCTATGGTTTGTGGAAGAAAAAGCGGTCTGCACAACATCAAGGCTTTCTGAAATGGATACAGATGCCGGGATGAGGGCAATGTCGTTTTCTTCAGGACCGGATTCATCTGCATTCATGAGTTCTGCTGCCAGTGTTTCTAGACGTCCTTTTCTGTACTTGAATGCTTCATAGGTTATTCCGTGTACTCTGCACCATTCCCTCTGGGTCAGACCGCTTGACTGTTGGGCATCGATCTGGGCTGCCCACTCCCGGTACCGTTTTTGCGCTGTTAAGTTCATCACGCTATCCTCCTGGGTCGAAATGTCTAAAAAAGTCTGGAGAACTTTTTACCTTTCTCCAGACAATTTTACATTTTTCAACCCGGTTCAAACAGGGTACGTGTGATTAACCGCTTACATCCGCGAGAAGGGTTATCCGCCGACGGTCAGAGAGATCTGCGCAGCGCTGGGGATCAAGTCCACTTCAACAGTGCACAAGGATATCGCGAATCTGGAGAAGGAGGGGTTTCTCAGGAAGGATTCGGCCAGACCGCGGGCGCTGCTCGTTGTCGATGAGGACTTTGATCAGCAGGAGGCCGTCAGGGCGGCTTCGAGCGCAGGCTTTGGCGCAGGCGCAGCGGGTTCCGGCATCGGCTCTGTGGAACGCACGGATATCGTAGACATCCCACTGGTCGGCAGGATCGCAGCAGGTACGCCGATCCTGGCAGAGCAGAACATCGAAGAATCCTTCCCGGTGCCTGCCCGATTCATAGGAAACGGCACTAACTTCATGCTGACCGTCCGCGGAGAGAGCATGATCGAGGCAGGGATCATGGACGGCGACTACATCCTTGTGGAGCAGTGCAATACAGCACGCAACGGCGACATGGTTGTCGCGATGGTGGACGGATTCGAGAGCGAAGCGACCGTCAAGACCTTTTACCGGGAAGACGATCACATCAGACTCCAGCCTGAGAACTCCTGCATGAGCCCGATCATCGTGAAGGACGTGAAGATCCTCGGGAAGGTCAAGGGCGTTTTCCGGTACTTTTGATACAGGGGTTTGAAGCCGGAGCTTGCGAAGCAGATGAATTGTTGCGCAAGCTCTTTTTTCTTGTAGGTTAATAGAAAAGGGAAGTGCACGCTTGCGTATTACTTGTTTAATACTTAATACTTTTTCGCCGCAGGGCGGTGCGCTGCAGGGTGCTGCTGTGGTATAATGATTCAGAATTGTATCGGTCTTCGGGCCGTCAATACTTACAGTAAACCAATCAACCGCAGGAGAACAAACAACATGATGAATTTCAATACAACAGCGCTGACGCTGGACCAGCTGCTCCCGATCTTCGATGGGATCACGGACGCGGTGTTCATCGATGACGCCAAGGGCGTATGCCAATGGTGCAACGACGCCTGTGAGGAGATCTACGACATCGAGATGGAAGAGATCGTCGGGCGCAGCGTCGATGATCTGGAGAAGTCAGGGATCTTCACGCCTTCGGTCACGCGGCGCGTGCTGGACGAGAAGCGCGAGATCACGATCATTCACGAAAACCGGTTCGGCCGGCGGCTGCTCACGACAGGCACCCCGGTCTTCATTCCTATGACGAGCGGCGGCTGGGTCGCCGCGGGAGAGGGCAGATATACCCGGAAGATCGCCTTCGTTGTGACGACATCCCGAGACATCACCCAGATCTCAGACGCAACCGGCAAGACTGCAAAAGCTTCCCGGGCCAGGTCGTTCGGACCCGAGCTTTTGCCCGCAGGCGGTATCACCGGCGAGGAGCTATTTGGCGGAGGGAAACAGGAGCCTTCGGATGCCGGCGCGTCCGGCGGAAGCGCGGTTCGGATCGTGTCCCGAAGCGAGGTCATGAAAAACGTGATCGCGCTGACCAAGCGGCTGGCGTCTGTCAACACCACAGTGCTCATTACAGGAGAATCGGGGGTAGGCAAAAGCCTGATTGCCAGAACGCTCCACGAAGAAGGAAACCGCTGGCAGAAACCCTTTGTGACGGTGAACTGCGGCGCGATCCCGGAAAACCTGATCGAATCCGAACTCTTCGGCTACGTGGCGGGAGCCTTCACCGGATCCAGATCCGGTGGCAAGAAAGGTCTGTTCGAGGCGGCCCAGGACGGGACGATATTCCTGGACGAGATCTCGGAACTGCCCTTGAACCTGCAGGTCAAGCTGCTGCAGGTGATCCAGGAGCGGCAGATCACGCCGGTGGGCGGAACCAAACCGGTGCCGGTGGACGTGCGGATCATTTCGGCGACCAACAGAGACCTGGAGAGCCTGGTCAGAGAGAACAAGTTCCGTGAGGACCTGTACTACAGACTGAACGTCGTTCCGATCAACGTGCCGCCTCTTCGGCAGCGGCCGGATGACATTCTGCCGCTGATCCAGCGGAACCTGGTGCGCTGCAATCATAAGCTTGGCGAACGCAAAACCATCAGCGCCGGTGCGTTGGCGATTTTGCTGAAGTATCCGTGGCCGGGCAATATCCGGGAACTGCAGAACATTATTGAGAGGCTGGTCATCACCACGTCCCACAATGTGATTTCGGAGGACGACATCTTTATCTTCATCAAAGAGGCTGCGGATGAGAACCCGACTGTCTATGAGGAGATGTCTCTGACGGCTGCCCTGGAGAAGGCCGAAAAGGAGATCCTCGCCCAAGCGCTGGAAAACTACGGTTCCACACGGGCCATCGCCCGCGTGCTGAAGGTCAGCCAGCCGACCATCGTCAGAAAGTTGAACAAATACGGGCTGACTACCGAAAAACAATAATAGTACAATACGAATACAATTTACAAAACCTTTGCAGTCGCTGATACAATTCTGTATCAGCGATTCAATTATGTATCGACACTGCCGAAGATACCGAAAAAACGGCAATTGTTGCGTATCAACGCTTTCGGCGATTGTGAAAAAAGCATCAACCAGAGTGATTCAATATTGAATCAAAAGAGGAGGACCGGGAGATTAAAATAATTGTTGCATTTGTCAGAAAAATTCCCACAATGCAGAAAAACATAGAAATGAATCAACGCCGGAATCCTTGCGGCATAAGGGTTTTGATGGGTTTTCATGCTTTTGCGTGAAGAAATATACAAAGAACCTTCACAGAATTGGCACGCGTATTGCGTAATATATAGGCGGATCGAGAGGGGCATGGGCTCCGCGATCCGAAACAAATACGTTAATCCAAAACCATTTTTATATGAATTAAAGGAGGAAATTAGAAATGGCAGAAGAACTGAACATCAAGGGTTATGTTGAAGAACTGGTTGCTAAAGCTAGAGCAGCACAGAAGATCGCTGAGAACTTCACTCAGGAAGACGTCGACCTGATGACCGCAGCTGTAACTTATGAGCTGACAAAGCCTGAGAACATCAAAGAGTTCGCAGAGAAGCTGGTTGAGGAATCCGGAATGGGTATCCCGGCTGACAAGGAAGGCAAGATCATCGGTAAGGTTTGGGGTTCATACCTCCAGATGAAGGACAAGAAGTCCGTAGGTCTCGTAGAAGACAATCCTGAAACAGGAATGCAGGCTTATGCTAAGCCAATGGGCGTTATCGCTGGTATCATGCCTGTAACAAACGGTGAGGCTACTCCGATCGTTAAGGCAAACATGGCTCTGAAGACAAGAAATGCCATCATTCTTGCTCCGCATCCTAAGTGCAAGAAGCTCAACGTTGAAATCGTTGACAAAATCAGAGCAGTCCTGAAGAAGCTCGGATATCCGGAAGACCTGGTACAGACATGTGCTCCGGAATATGTTAAGATCTCCACATCAAAAGAACTGATGGCACAGTGCGACTTCATCCTGGCAACAGGCGGCGAAGCGCTCGTAGAGTCCGCTTACTCATCCGGAACACCGGCTATCGGCGTTGGTGTTGGTAACTGCGTATCCATCGTAACAGGCAAGACTGACCTGGACGACGTAGCAGAAATGATCTGCACATCCAAGGCTTATGACAATGCTACATCCTGCTCCACAGAGAACAACATCCTCGTTTACGAAGACTGCTTCGACGAGTTCGTAGAGAAGATGAAGGCTCATGGCGCTTACATGTGCAACGAAGAAGAAAAAGAAAAGCTGAAGAAGACAATGTGGCCGAACACACCGAACGATCACGTACTCAACAGAGCTATCGTTGCTCAGAACTGCGAGACGATCGGCAAGATAGCTGACATTCCGGTACCTGCCGGCACAAGATGCATCATGGCTATGGAAGAAGGCGCAAGCCTCGAGCACCCGTTCGGCGGCGAGAAGCTGTCACCGGTATCCGGCGTACAGATCGTAAAGGACCTGGACGATGCTATCGACAGACTGAACACAATTCTTGATTACCAGGGCAAGGGCCACAGCTGTGGTATCCACACAAACGATGACGCTGACGTAGCTAAGCTGGCTGCAGCGGCTCCTGTAACCAAGTGCGTTGTTAACCAGCCACAGTGCCTGACAAACTCCGGCGGCTGGAACTGCGGATTCCCGGTATCCATGACACTGGGCTGCGGAACATGGGGCGGCAACAGCGTATCCCACAACGCTACATATGCAGACCTGCTCAACTACACTTACGTTTCAAGACAGATTCCGAACTGGAAGCCGGCTAAGGTTGAAGACTTCATCGACGCTGATGTAATCGCTAAGGTTGATGCGTAATCGGAGACACGTTTTGTAAATATGGACGGGCGGCCGTAAGGCTGCCCGCCTTACAAAAGATGTAAGATAAAAAGGAGATAATAAAATGTCAGCAATCAAAGATAAAGATTTAAAGTATAATCTGCATTCATGGTCCGCTCAGGGAGCACTGGACCCAATCGTTGTAACAAAGGCTGAAGGCATCTACTTCTGGGACGAGAATGGCAAGAAGTACGCAGACATGTCATCACAGCTGGTAAACTCCAACCTGGGACATGGCGACAAGGCTATCGTTGACGCTATCATCGAACAGGCTCAGAAGATCCCGTTCATGGGACCTGCATTCGCTATGGACTGCAGAGCAGACGCTGCTGAAGCAGTAGTTAAAATCTCAGGATTCCCAGAAGGATCCAAGGTATTCTTCACCAACGCTGGTGCTGAAGCAAACGAGAACGCTATCAAGATCGCTCGTCAGTACACAGGTAAGTGGAAGATCTTCTCACAGTACAGATGCTATCACGGTTCCTCCGCTGGCGCTGGTATGCTGACCGGTGAACCGAGACACTTCTTCAACGAGCCGGGCGGCCCGGGATTCGTTAAGTATGATGGACCTTATGCTTACAGAGCTCCGAAGGCTTGCAAGTTCGAAAACGAAGACGATGTTGCTGATTTCTACCTCGAGCTGCTGGAAAACCAGATCCTGTATGAGGGACCGGAACAGATCGCTGCAATCTGGCTCGAATCCGTAGTAGGATCCAACGGCGTACTGATCGCTCCTAAGAAGTGGTATCAGGGCGTAAGAGCTCTCTGCGACAAGTATGAGATCCTCATGGTAGCAGACGAAGTTATGGCTGGATGGTTCAGAACAGGTAAGGCATTCGCTTACATGAACTTCGAATATCAGCCGGATATGATCACATTCGCTAAGGGCGTAACCTGCGGTTATGTACCTCTCGGCGGCGCAGTAGTATCCCCGGCTATCGCTAAGCACTTCGACGATACAGTTATGGGCTGCGGCCTGACTTACTCCGCTCATCCGATGGGATGTGCTGCTGCAGTAGCAACAATCAAGCAGTATAAGGATCTCGACATCGAGAACAAGATGAAGGCTACAAGCAAACTGCTGGCTGACACTCTTGACAGCTATGTTGAGAAGCACGCTTGCGTTGGACAGGTTAGACACATTGGTCTGTTCTCCGCTATCGAGCTCGTTAAGGATAAGGAAACCAGAGAGCCGCTGGTACCGTTCGGTAAGGATCCGGAAGGCATTATGCCTAAGATCATCGGCATGCTGAAGGCTGACGGTTTCTGGACATATTCACACGAGAACATGTTCGTAGTAACTCCGCCGCTCATCATCACAGAAGAGCAGCTGAAGGAAGAAATGGCTAAGGTCGACAAGGTACTGGATGCAGTAGACGCTATGATCTAAGCCACACTAATTCAAAAGTATATTAAGTTCTTTGCACGAAGAGGCGCCTCGTTTGTCGAGGCGCCTTTTTTGGTGAGTCAGGATAGATGGGGGGTGTTTTTTGCCAAACCGGGAATTGGCGAGGTGCCGGCAAGATGGGGCTTCATGTGTTCGCGGCTGGTTGCACTGGCTTCTTTGCTGCCTGAGGCTGCAGTAATTAGCGCATCAGGTGAGAAACTGCAGCCATGACCCCTTCCGTTCATCAAAACAACCCACCTTGAAGAATCTCGCTGCAGTTTTCACACGCAAAGGCATAATACTTCATCAGATACGGGTTGTAGATGAAGTTTTCAGAAATCGATTGTGTTTTTTTCATCATAAGCACTGCTAAACCCGGAGGAACACCTCTGATTCCATACCATGATGCAGTATTTCATAGGAGAAGCAAAATCCTGCATCCCAACTTGAGAATCCCCGCCAAATCCGGATTTACAAAGCAGTATCCAATCGAAGCGAGGAGGGAAACGAATGAGAGGCAGGGCGGTGTCTGGGAGTTGCACCGAAATAAAAATGAAAAAAAGCAGAAAAAAGGGGTTGACAGTTAGCGACGACTAACTTATAATAGCATCAAGAGTTAGGTAATACTAACTGAAAGTCAACTACTTTACCAACTAAATACATGCGGTTATCCTCCTATCCACCACAATTGCACAACTAAAAAGTTAATTTGCCTCATTAACAAAAAACAACTAACTGATTGTATTAAAACCTTAGATCACCGCATGGGACGATGGGCAGACCATCACAGAAAGGGAATAACCTTTACATCCTTGAGAAAATCAGAGATCCGCTCCTACCGGAACGGATCTCTGGTTTTTTATCTTGTTCAGTTGATTGTGCTTGCCGCCGTTACTCGATTATAGCGCCGTGCCGCTACTCCATTATCGCGCCGCGTGCCGCCGGGGCGACGTAGCGGGCGTAGCGGACGAGCCAGCCTTCTTTGACCGTCGGTTCAGGCATGACCTGTTCGGCACGGCGCGCTTCGAATTCTTCGTCAGAGACGCGTGCGTTGATGGATGCTTCCGGAATGTCGATATCGATGATGTCGCCTTCACGGAGCAGTCCGATGTTGCCGCCCATGGCAGCCTCCGGACAGACATGTCCGATGGACGCGCCGCGGGAGGCGCCGCTGAACCGGCCGTCGGTGATGAGCGCTACGGTCTTGTCCAGCTTCATGCCGGCGAGTGCGCTGGTCGGGTTGAGCATTTCGCGCATGCCCGGACCACCCTTCGGACCTTCGTAGCGGATGACGACCACATCTCCGTCGACGATCTTGCCGGCGTAGATTGCCGCGATCGCGTCGTCCTCACTGTCGAAGACGCGGGCCGGACCCGAGTGCTTCAGCATGGATGGATCCACAGCGCTGCGCTTGACAACGCAGCCGTCCTGCGCGATGTTTCCCCACATGATCGCAATGCCGCCGGTCTCGCTGTAAGGATTGGTGACAGGGCGGATGCAGGTTTCGTCCTTGATGTAAGCGCCCTGAATGTTCTCAGCTACAGTCTTGCCTGTCGCTGTGATCAGGGAGGTGTCGATGACGCCGATCTTGTCCAGCTCCGCCAGAACGGCAGGCAGTCCGCCTGCGTTGTTCAGGTCGTGCATGTGTGTCGGACCAGCCGGAGCCAGGTGGCAGAGGTTCGGAACCTTGCCGCTGTATTCGTTGAACAGATGAAGATCGAAATCGACCTTGGCTTCGTTCGCGATGGCCAGAAGATGCAGCACCGTGTTGGAGGAGCATCCCAGAGCCATATCGCAGGCCAGAGCGTTGCGCAGGGACTTCTCATTGATGATGTCGCGGGCTTTGATGTCGTTTTCGACCAGGTTCATGATGGCCATGCCTGCGTGCTTCGCCAGCATTACACGTCCGGAGTGGACAGCGGGAATCGTGCCGTTGCCCGGAAGGGCGATGCCGACCGCTTCCGCCAGACAGTTCGTGCTGTTGGCAGTATACATGCCGGAGCAGGAACCGCAGCCCGGACAGACGTTTTCTTCGTATTCCAGGAGGCCATCCTCGTCGATGATGCCGGCCTTATAGGCGCCGACCGCTTCGAACATCTTGGACAGTGACGTCTCTTCGCCGCCGACCAGACCGCTCATCATCGGTCCGCCGGAGCAGACGACCGCCGGAATGTTCATGCGGACCGCGGCCATGATCATTCCCGGAACGATCTTGTCGCAGTTCGGAATGAGAACCAGTCCGTCGAACCCGTGGGCCATGGTCATGGTCTCAACGCTGTCCGCAATCAGCTCACGGCTCGGAAGGGAATACTTCATTCCAATGTGTCCCATGGCGATGCCGTCGCATACGCCGATGGCAGGGACCTCGACCGGAGTGCCGCCGGCCATGCGTACGCCGGCCTTGACGGCCTCCGCGATCTTATCCAGATGGATGTGACCCGGAACGATCTCGCTCTTGGCGCTGACAACGCCGATCAACGGGCGCTCCAGCTCTTCTTTGGTATATCCCATGGCGTAGAACAGGCTTCTGTTCGGAGCCCGTTCCGCGCCTTTCTTTACGTTGTCACTTCTCATACAGATCTCCTATCCGCTGTCGTTCTTATTTCTGCAGCCAGCTCATCATCTTACGCAGCTCTGCGCCGACTTTGCAGAGGAGGTGTTCGGATTCCTTCTTGCGGGTAGCCAGGAAGCGAGCCTTGCCGCCTGCGTTGAATTCCTGGATGAATTCGGAAGCGAATGTGCCGTCCTGGATCTCGGAGAGGACCTGACGCATCTCAGCGCGGGTATCCTCTGTGATCAGGCGTCTGCCGGTTCTGTAGTCGCCGTATTCCGCAGTGTTGGAGATGGAGTATCTCATCTTGTCGAAACCGCCTTCGTTGATCAGGTCGACGATCAGCTTCATCTCGTGGATGCACTCGAAGTATGCCATCTCAGGAGCATAACCTGCTTCTACCAGTGTATCGAATCCGGCCTTCATCAGCTCGGTTACGCCGCCGCAGAGGACAGCCTGCTCGCCGAAGAGGTCTGTTTCTGTTTCTTCCTTGAATGTGGTCTCCAGGATTCCTGCACGACCTGCGCCGATTCCGGAAGCGTATGCCAGAGCGTAGTCCTTAGCTTTGCCGGAAGCATCCTGATAAACAGCGATCAGGGACGGAACGCCTTTGCCTTCCAGGTACTGGCTTCTGACAGTGTGGCCAGGGCCCTTCGGCGCGATCATGATAACATCCAGGTAATCTGCCGGAACGATCTGGTTGAAGTGGATGTTGAAGCCGTGAGCGAAGCACAGGACGTTTCCTTCCTTCATGTGCGGAGCAACCTGCTCTCTGTAGATCTGTGCTGCCAGCTCATCCGGTACGAGCATCATTACGATATCGCCTGCCTCAGCAGCTTCTTCGATTCCGAGGACCTTCAGTCCTGCCGCTTCTGCCTTTGCAGTATGGCCGGAACCCGGGCGAAGGCCGACAACGACGTTGCAGCCGCTTTCGTTCAGGTTCATAGCGTGAGCGTGGCCCTGTGAACCGAAGCCGATGATGGCGATGGTCTTGCCATCCAGCATTCCTAAGTTACAATCCATGTCATAGTACTTTTTAATCATTTTATTAACTCCTTTCAAAGATGAAAATATTGACTTATTCTTCGTCCAGACCTCTGTCGCCGCGGCGGATGCCGGTGACGCCTGTACGGCAGACATCGATCAGGTCGTAACAGTTGATCATGTTCATGAAACCATCGATCTTGGAGGAACTGCCGGTGATTTCAACGACGAGACTCTTCTTTGACAGGTCGACGATCCTGCCGCGGAAAATGTCGACGATCTCCTTGATCTCCGTACGTTCCTTCTTGGTAGCCTTGATCTTCAGAAGCAAAAGCTCTCTGTACAGGTCGTTGTCCTCCATGAGAGAGATGGACTTGACGAATTCCTGCTTGGCCGTCTGTGTGAAGATCTGGTTGAACTTGCGGTCATCGCCTGTGAGCACCAGAGTGATCCTGGTCAGTTTCGGGTCGTTGGTCGGTGAGGCGGTGAAGGAATCGATGTTGTAGCCGCGGCGCGCGTACAGCGAAGTCAGCCTTGCCGCAACACCTGCTTCGTTTGTGACCAGCATACTGAAGACGCCGGTTCTTTCGTTGTTTTCCATGATGTCCTCCTATCCTATGATCATATCCTCAACAGTTCCGCCTGCCGGAATCATCGGAAGGACGAATTCGTCCTTGGCGATATGGCAGTCGATCCATACAGGACGGTCTGTTTCCTTTAATGCTTTTGCAAAAGCATCCGCGAACTCGTCAGGTGTGTTTGCGGAGTACCCCTTGGCACCGAAGGCCTCTGCCAGGGCAGGGAAGTTGGTCACCCGCGCCGGGTCTGTAGAGGCGTGTCTGCCGTTGTAGAAGACGTCCTGCCACTGGTAGACCATGCCGAGGACCTGGTTGTTCATGATGACCGTGATGATCGGCAGCTTCTGGCTTACCGCGGTGCAGGCCTCGTTCAGATTCATGTGGAAGGAACCGTCGCCTGTGAAGTGGATGATACGGCAATCCGGCTGTCCGAAGCTGGCGCCGATGGCCGCTCCGTAGCCAAATCCCATGGTGCCCAGGCCGCCGCTTGTGATGAAGTGCTTGGTCTTCTGATGGCGCAGGTACTGGGCTGCCCACATCTGGTGCTGGCCTACGTCGGTAACATAGATCGTGTCCTTATCCGTCATATCGGAAACAATGCCGATGATCTCGCTGGGGTGCAGGTCGGCCGCGGCGCTCTTGACGTCGCCGGTCTTCGCCTTCCAACCCATGGCCAGGCTGACCCATTCGCTGCGGTCCTTCTCCTTGATCTTCGGAAGAAGGGCGGTCAGGAATTCTTTGACGTCCGCTGCGATTCCGCAGTCTACAAGTACGTTCTTGTTGATCTCGCTGGCGTCGATGTCCACGTGGATCTTCTGAGCCCGGCGTCCGAATTTCTCCGGATCCAGCGCGACTCTGTCGCTGAAGCGCGCGCCGAGGGCGATCAGCAGATCGGCCCGATCCATCGCTTTGTTCGCGGCGATGCTGCCGTGCATGCCGCCCATACCCAGGCAGCGGGGGTTATCATAGCCGACGCAGCCTGCGGACATCAGTGTGTACGCGGCAGGACAGTCGGCCTTTGCCATCAGTTCGTTGAGCTCTTCAGCTGCGCCGCTTGCCGCAACGCCGCCGCCGCAGTAGATGACCGGACGTTCGGAAACGTTGATCATGTCCGCGACCTGCTGGACCTGCTCCTCCGTAAATGCCGGAGGGTCGTTGACCGGCAGCGGTTTGCCCGGTTTGTAGTTGATCGTGGCAGCGGTCACGTCCTTGGTGATATCCACGAGGACGGGGCCTTTGCGTCCGCTGTTGGCAATGCGGAACGCGTTGCGCAGGGCGGATTCCAGGTTGTTGATATCCCGGATCAGATAGGTGTGCTTGGTCACCGGGATCGTGATGTTGGCGATGGCGACCTCCTGGAAGGCGTCTCTGCCGATGAGGCTGTCCGGAACGTTCGCGGTGATCGCTACCATCGGAATGCTGTCCATAAAGGCGGTGGCGATCCCTGTCGTCAGGTTCGTCGCGCCCGGACCGCTTGTGGCAAAGACTACGCCGGTCTTGCCGGTGGCTCTGGCGTAGCCGTCCGCTGCGTGGGACGCGCCCTGTTCGTGGGCCGTCATCACGTGATTGATCTTATCTGAATATTTGTAGAGCGCGTCATAGATGTTGAGAGCAGCGCCGCCGGGATATCCGAATACAGTATCCACGCCGTGCTCAAGCAGTATTTCCATGACCAGCTCTGAACCGTTAAGTCGCATTGCATTTCGTCCTTTCTTATTGCTTGTTACTGTTTATTCTCGCTTTTCTGGATGCTTGCCTGTGCATCACAATAAGCCGCATCCGGCCTGCGCGGCCGCATGCACCTTCAATTATATATGAACGAAAACCAAATGCAAGAGGAAATATGAAAATATATTTGTATAAAACAACAAATTTAGTCATTTATTGTTATCCAAACACAAAATATGTTGACTCGGACACAAAAAACATGTTAAAGTCTGCTTGTTATATGACTTGCGTTACATATTGCATTACGAATTGTGGAGGAATCAGCATGGCAATAGGAACGATCGTGTTAAAACAGGACAAATGCAAAGCTTGCGAGCTTTGCGTTTCTGTTTGTCCCAAAAACTGCCTGGAGATCGACCAGGAAGCGGTTAATGTCAAAGGGTATCACCCTGTAGCGTTCGTACACCAGGTCGGATGCATCGGCTGCGCGAACTGCGCGCTCATATGCCCCGACGCGGTGATCACAGTCTACAGAGATTAGCGCAGGCGGCTTGAGGAGGTAGAAATGACAAAGAAGAAACTGTTAAAAGGAAATGAAGCTTTTGCAGTGGCTGCGATCCAGTCGGGCTGCAGACAGTACTTCGGATATCCGATCACACCGCAGAACGAGGTGCCGGAGTACATGTCAAGAGAAATGGCAAAGGCAGGAGGCTCCTTCGTTCAGGCGGAGAGCGAGCTGGCTTCGATCAGTCTGGTCTACGGCGCGGCGGCAGCAGGCGGAAGATGCATGACATCCTCATCCTCGCCGGGAATCGCGCTGATGCAGGAAGGACTGGGGAGCATGATCATGTGTCAGCTGCCATGCGTTATTATCAATGTAATGCGCGGCGGCCCGGGAATCGGTTCGATCCAGCCGGCCCAGGCGGACTACAACCAGGTTACAAGAGGCGGATACAACGGAGACGGGCACGTGTTCGTATATGCTCCGGCGTCGATCCAGGAAGCGATGGACATGATCTACGAGGGATTCGACATTGCGGATGAGTACCGGAATCCGGTCATCATTTGCGTGGACGGCATGATCGGTCAGATGATGGAACCGGTGATCGTTCCGCCGGCCAAAGAGCCTGTCAAAGAAGAGGATATTCCGAAGATCAAACCATGGGCGCTGACAGGCCATAAGAACCAGAGAATCAGAAACAAGCTGAACTCCGTATGGCTCGCCCATCAGGAACTGGAGGAGAGAACGCTGGAGTTCTGGCCGAAGTACGAAAGAGCGGAACGTCAGCTGGCGGCATGGGAAAGCTACGGACTGGAAGGAGCGGAAGCGGTATTCGTATCATTCGGCTCCACGTCCAGAGTCGCCAGAGAAGCGATCGACCTTCTGGCAAAGGAGGGCGTCAAAGTCGGCATGATCCGGCCAAAGACCCTTTGGCCGTTCCCCAAGAAGGCGTTTGAAGAAATAGATGAGAAGACAACGAAGATGATCATCTCGGTCGAGCTGTCCATGGGACAGATGCTCCAGGATGTCAAGCTGGCCAACAACGGCAAATATCCGACAGGATTGATCAATCGTGTCGGCGGCATGATCCTGGATCCGGCGGAGATCGTCGACAGAACGAAGAAGCTCTTGTCCGATCTGGAGCAGGGGATCGTTCAGACAAGCGCTACCTTCGAGCAGGTGGCAAACAGCTGCAGTGATATGGGCACGAGGCTCAACGATAAATAAAGGAGGGAAAAGATCATGAAACCTGTATTTGAACCAACGAAGCACCTCCTTCCAATGGAGACACACTACTGCCCGGGATGTTCACACGGCGTTGCCCACAGACTTCTGCTGGAGGTCCTCGAGGAAAGAGGAGAGATCGGAGATTCCATCGGCGTTTCCCCGGTAGGATGCAGCATCACAGCGCACTGCTACCTGAACATCGATCTGATCGAGTCTCCCCACGGCAGAGCGCCGGCGGTTGCCACCGGCATCAAGAGAGTACACCCGAACTCGCAGGTGTTCACCTACCAGGGCGACGGGGATCTGGCGTCGATCGGCGGCAATGAGATCCTCCACGTCGCGGAGCGCGGTGAAAACATCGTAACGATATTTATCAACAACGCGATCTACGGAATGACCGGCGGACAGATGGCGCCGACGACGCTGATCGGTCAGAAGGCGACTACATGTCCGGACGGAAGAAAGATGGACATTCAGGGAGCGCCGATGAAGATGTGCGAGATCGTCAACACCTTTGAGCGCGCGGTCTATGTGGAGCGCGCGGCCCTCGATTCACCGGCAAGCATCCGCAAGGCCAAGAAGGCCCTCGACAGAGCATTCGAGGTGCAGAAGAGGGGCCTGGGATACGCCTTTGTGGAACTGCTCAGCGCATGTCCTACGAACTGGGGCATGACGCCGATTGACGCGATGGACTGGGTCAGAAATGAGATGATGGATTACTACCCGGTCAAGATATTCAAATGCCCTGAGGAGGTGGACTGCTAATGACGCTCAAGAGAATACATATGGCCGGCTTCGGCGGACAGGGAATCCTCCTCATCGGGAAGATGGTCGCGCACGCCGCCATGCTGGATGATAAAGAAGTGACCTGGATGCCGGCGTACGGGCCGGAGATGCGCGGCGGTACAGCCAACTGCACTGTGTGCATCGATGACAAACCGATCACATCCCCGATCGTCAACCAGTGCGAGGTGCTGGTGGCTATGAACGGACCGTCCCTGGAGAAATTCGAGGACATGGTCGTGCCGGGAGGAGATATTTTCATCAACACCAGCCTTTGTCCGGATCCGGTGAAGCGGGATGACGTCAAGGTTCATTATGTGGATTCTACGGGCATCTCCGAGGCGAAGTTCGGACGGCCGAAGTTCGCCAACATGGTCATGCTGGGCGCGATCATGAAGGTCACGGACTTCACCACCAAGGAGACCATGGAAGAGGTTTTCAAGGAATCCATGACCGGGGACAAGGCCAGGTTCATTCCGAAGAACATGGAGGCGCTGGATGCCTGGGACGAATAAGCGTGTGCATGCGATCGTGGGGCACTTCGGCAGCGGCAAGACGGAGTTTGCGGTCAACTATGTCTGCGATCTGAAGAAGGCTCATGACAAGGTGGCGATCCTGGACATGGACATCGCCAATCCGTATTTCAGAAGCCGTGAGCGAAAGGATGAGCTGGAAGCACGGGGAATCGATATCTACTTCAACACCTACGGATACGATATCAACGAGGACCTGCCCGCCATCACAGCGCAGGTCCGTGCGCCCCTCGAAAACAGGGAGTACGTGACGGTTGTAGATGTGGGCGGAAACGACAGCGGAGCGCGGATCATCAATCAGTTCCGGAAGTATTTTCAGGAGGAGGACAGCCGCATGCTGGCGGTGGTGAATTTGAACCGGCCGGACACCGAGACGCCGGAGCTTGCCATTCAGCAGATCCGGAGCATCGAAGAGGAGACCGGCGTGCCCATCGACGGGATCATCAATAACACGCACATGCTGAAGGAAACGGAAACCGAGGACATCCTGTACGGATACGAAGCCTGCAGGCAGATCGGGCAAAAGCTTCAGATCCCGGTCGTCTACAACACGTGTGTGGTGCCTTTGCTTGAGAAGCTGAAAGCCGATGCGGATGAAAAGGGAATTCGCTATGCGGTGGTGGATATTCCGTCAGGAAAGGATGCTCCGCCTCTTGAAGAGATAGAAGAAGATGTTATGTATTTGTATCCGTTAACGCTCCAGATGAGGCCGGACTGGCTGGACAGGGAGATATAAGAAGAACATGAGTATACACGACGAGTACAGACAAAAGCTGAGAACGCCTGAAGAGGCAGTAAAAGTTGTAAAGGACGGAGACTGGATCGACTACACCGTATCCCAGGGCCAGCCGGTGCTGCTGGACGCGGCTCTGGCGAAGAGAAAGGGTGAGCTGAAGGACGTTAAGTGCAGAGGCTACTTCATGTTTGAGCCCCTGCAGATCGTCGAGCAGGATCCGGAAAGGGAGAGCTTCACCTACTTCAGCTGGTATACGGCCGGCATCGAGAGAAAGTACTGGAACAAGGGACTGATCGGGCATACGCCGATGTACTTCCGGTTCCAGAGCATCTTCTATGACCGGGGATGCACGCCGGTCAATGTGGCGATGATGTGCGTCGCGCCGATGGATGATGACGGGTTCTTCCCACTGCACTTCACCTGCGCTTCGGCGAAACCGGTTCTGGACGCGGCGGACGTTGTCATCGTTGAGGTCAATGAGCACCTGCCGAAGACCTATCCGATCCCGGAACGTGTGATGCAGGGTGTGGACGCGACTAGGATCCATATCAGCGATGTTGACTATATCGTCGAGGGAGAACACCATAAACCGATCGAGATCCTCTCACCGCCGCCGACGCCGGAAGAGGTCAAGATCGCGGAACAGATCATTCCGGAGATCCAGGACGGCGCCGTGCTGCAGCTGGGCGTGGGAGGACTTCCGAACATCCTCGGAGAGTACCTGGCGGATTCGGATCTGAAGGATCTGGGATGCCATACAGAACTCATCACCGACGCGTACCTGAAGCTCCACAAGCAGGGAAAGCTGACGAATCATCTGAAGCAGATCTATAAGGACAGATGCATTTTCGGGCTTTGCGCGGGCTCCCAGGAGCTGTATGACTGGGTCGGAGAGAACCCGCACTGCCAGACGGACATGGTCTCCCATGTCAACGATCCGTTCATTATCGGACAGAACCGCAACGTGCTGGCAATCAACGGATGCGTCAGCGCCGATCTCTACGGACAGGTGGGCTCGGAGTCTGTCAGGACCCGTCACATATCCGGAACAGGCGGCCAGGTGGACTTCGCGGAAGGCGCCATGGTATCCGTGGGCGGCAAGTGCTTCCTCTGCATGAACAGCACATATAAGGATAAAGAAGGCAAGCTTCACAGCAACATCCTGCCGCACTTCACAGGCGGGGAGATCATCACCACGCCGCGCGCCATTATGAACTTCGTCGTGACCGATCAGGGCAAAGCCAACCTGAACGGAAAGAATACCTGGGAACGCGCGGAACTGATGATCGGCATCGCCCATCCGGACTTCCGGGAGGATCTGATCCGAGAAGCGGAGAAGCAGGGGATCTGGAGACAGTCAAACAAGCGATAAAACAGGCTTCGTCTGCAACCGTGCAGGATTGCATAAATATTGCATTCATAATGTATTAAAAATGTACAGGCATGCCTTGTAACGGGCATGCTTGTAGTTGTATAATCATATAATAGCGCGCGTAGACTGTGCGCAGACTTAAGTTGTTAATCAAATCAGATAATATAAATATCGGAAGAGAGGATGTAATGACAGAAAAAACATTTATGACCATGGATGGTAACGAGGCGGCCGCGTATATGGCCTATCCGTTTACGGAGATTGCCGCGATCTACCCCATCACACCATCATCGCCAATGGCCACACTCACGGACAAGTGGTCGGCCCAGGGCAGGAAGAACATGTTCGGACAGACGGTCACCCTGACGGAAATGCAGTCGGAAGCCGGCGCGATTGGCGCGGTGCACGGTTCGATCCAGACCGGTGCGCTGACAACGAGTTACACATCGTCACAGGGACTGATGCTGATGGTTCCGGTCCTGTACAGGATCGCGGGCGAGAGACAGCCGGCGGTGCTGCATGTGGCGGCGAGAACCGTAGGAACACACGCCATGAGTATCTTTGGCGATCACTCTGACGTCATGGCATGCAGAGATACGGGCTGGGCCCAGTACTGCACCGGCAGCGTGCAGGAGGTCGTTGACCTGACGCCGGTCGCACACCTGGCGGCGCTGGAGTCGAACATTCCGTTCATGCACTTCTTCGACGGATTCAGAACGTCTCATGAGATCAACAAGGTCGAGATCCCGGACATGGACGAGGTCGTCGCCCTCATGGATAAAAAGTATATCAAAGCCCATAAGGACAGGGCGCTGAACCCGGAGCATCCGACGCTGCGCAACACCGTGCAGAACCCGGACGTCTACTTCCAGGTCCGTGAGTCCAACAACCAGGACTACACCGATCTGCCGGACATCGTCGAGAAGTACTTTGTGCAGATCAATTCCCTCACAGGCAAGGACTACAGACTGTTCAACTACTATGGAGATCCGGAAGCGACGGACATCATCGTTGCCATGGGTTCCGTCACAGGCGCGATCGAGCAGACGGTCGATACTCTGTGCGCCCAGGGCAAGAAGGTCGGATTCATCCAAGTGCATCTGTATAGACCGTTCTCCGAGCGTCACCTGCTCAAGGTGCTGCCGGATACCTGCGAGAGGATCGCGGTTCTCGACCGGTGCAAGTGCATGGGTGATCTGGGCGAGCCTCTGTATCAGGATGTCAGCACCGTAATGCGCAGAAACGGCAAGGATCACATCAAGATCATCGGCGGACGCTACGGACTGAGCTCCAAGGATACGGATCCGGCGCAGATCGCGGCCGTTTATGAGAACCTGGAAGCGGCGGATTCCATCGATGGGTTCACCATCGGCATCATCGATGACGTGACGCACAAATCACTTCCGGTCAAGCCGTTCCAGATCGTCGGCGATGATTTCGTCAGCTGCAAGTTCTGGGGTCTTGGCGGCGACGGTACTGTTGGCGCCAATAAGAGCACGGTGGATATCATCAACAGCACGACCGATATGTACGGTCAGGCATACTTCGAGTACGACGCAAAGAAAACCCTGGGAACGACCAAGTCCCATCTGCGGTTTTCAAAGACGCCGATCAGAAGCTCCTACTATGTCAAGTGGGCGGACTTCGTGGCGTGCCACAACCATCACTATATCAATGAGTTCAATGTAGTGGACGAGATCAAGCCGGGCGGAATGCTTTTGCTTGAGTGTCCGTGGGAGCCGGAGGAGGTCGGCGAGCATCTGTCACCGAAGGTCAAGAGGATCCTGGCGGAGAGAAAGATCCGATTCTTCGTGATCAACGCGACGAAGATCGCCGAGGAGATCGGTCTGGGAAGCCACAAGAATTCGATTCTGCAGGCCGCCTTCTTCAACATCAGAGAAGTCATTCCGAAGGCGCAGGCCATCATGGAGATGGAGAACGCCGTCCGGAAGAAATACAGAGCCAAAGGCAACAAGGTCGTCAAGATGAACATCCGCGGCATCGAAGCCGGCGTGGAAGGCTATAAGGAAGTCGAAGTGCCGGCAGAGTGGGCGAACTGCCAGGACGAGCCGCCGAAGCCGACGGGCAATCCGTGGATCATCGACAACATCGTGCTGCCGATCGACCGGCAGGTGGGAGACGATATCCCGGTCAGCATCATGGGACATCTCAAGGACGGCCACATCGATATGGGTCTGACCGCCTACGAGAAGAGAGGCCTGGCGGTCCACGTTCCGGTCTGGGATCCGGAGAAGTGCAGCCAGTGCAACCGCTGCGCGTTCGTATGCCCGCACGCAGTAATCCGTCCGTTCCTGCTCAATGAGAAGGAAGCCGCGGAGGCACCGGAAGGTTTCGAAATGGCGCCGCTGCGCGGTTATAAATCAAAGGATGGAACGAAGTATCAGTTCAGTATGCAGATCTCGACCCACGACTGCACCGGCTGCGGAAGCTGTGTGCCGGTATGTCCGACCAAGGATCCGGCGATCCGCATGGTTCCGGCGCATCCGAGCGAGCAGGATCTGGAAAACTGGAATTACGCGATGAATCTTTCCGACAAGGGAGATCTGTTCGCGCCGTACTCGATCCGCGGAAGCCAGTTCCGTCAGCCGCTGTGCGAGTTCTCGGCAGCCTGCGCGGGCTGCGGCGAGACACCGTACGCCAAGCTGCTCACCCAGCTCTTCGGAGACAGGGTCTACTGGGCCAACGGCACAGGTTGTTCCCAGGCGTGGGGCTCCGGTATGCCGGGCATCCCGTACTGCCTGAACAAGAGAGGACACGGCGTCGCGTGGACCAACTCCCTGTTCGAAAACAACGCCGAGCTGGCGCTGGGTATGTACCTGTCCGTCCGGCAGCAGCGTGAGAGACAGAAGGATCTTGTGCACAAGTATCTGGAGATGGCAGGAGACAACTCTGTCGGATTCGAATGGTTGGATACCTACGATGATCTGGAAGCCAACCGGAACGCCACCGACCTCCTGATCGAGGAGATGGAGGAAGTCGTCCGAGGCGATGTCAAGCAGGCCAACGCGATGGAGGAAGAGTTCATCGAACTCACCGAAGAGATCCTCGAGCGCAAGGACTACCTGGCCAAGAAGAGCTTCTGGATGTACGGCGGCGACGGCTGGGCCTACGATATTGGATTCGGAGGTCTGGACCACGTCATCGCGACAGGAGAAGATATCAACGTATTTATCATAGACAATGAAGTGTATTCCAACACCGGCGGACAGTCCTCCAAGGCAACGCCTCTCGGCGCGGTCGCGGAGTTCCAGGCGTCCGGTAAGAAGAGCAGAAAGAAGGACATCGCCCAGATCCTGAAGACCTACGGCAACGTCTATGTGGCCACTGTCGCGATGGGATATGACTTCAACCAGCTGCTCAAGGCGATCAAGGAAGCCGAAGAGCACAAGGGACCGTCGGTCATCGTAGCGTACACACCTTGTACAGTTCACGGCATTAAGGCCGGTATGAACAACGTACAGGAAGAGATGAAACGCGCGGTGCAGTCCGGTTACTGGCCGCTGTACAGATACAATCCAGACATCAAGGAAGGACCGAAGATGCACGTGGATTCCAAGGAAGCCTCGATCCCATATGAGGAATTCCTGGATGGAGAGAACAGATACGCCGCGCTGAAGATCACCTTCCCTGAAAACGCGGAGAAACTCTTCAAGGAAGCAAGTGAAGACGCGGCTAACAAATACAAGGCATTCAAGAGACAGGAAGAGGAGTAAGATATGCCAAAGATCTCGGGAAATGAACTTTTGATCAGAGCGCTTCAGGAGGAAGGCGTAGAAAAAGTCTTCGCCTATCCCGGAGCGACGGTCGTCGGCATTTTTGACGAGCTGTATAAACAGGACGAAGTGGAACTGATCCTGCCCCGGCAGGAGCTGGCGCTCGTCCACGCGGCCGAAGGCTACGCCCGCTCCACCGGCAAGGTGGGCGTGTGCATCGCCACCAGCGGTCCGGGTGCGACCAACCTGGTCACGGGCATCGCGGACGCGAACCTGGACAGTGTTCCTCTGGTATGCCTGACAGGACAGGTGCCCTTCGATCTGATCGGAAACGACAGCTTCCAGGAGGTCGATATCGTGGGCGTCACGAAGAATATCTCCAAGTATTCCGCCATGGTCCATAACCGCTCCGAGCTGAACAGGATGATCAAAGAAGCGTTCTACATCGCTTCCACCGGACGTCCGGGTCCTGTGCTGCTGGATCTGCCGAAGGATGTTATGGATTCGCTGGGCAGCGACGTGTACCCCGACAAGGTGAGCCTGCGGGGCTACAAACCGCCGACCACCGTCCATGCGGGACAGATCAAGCGCGCCGCCGGCATGATCGAAAAGGCGAAACGGCCGCTGTTCATCCTGGGAGGCGGAGTGAAGATCTCACGCGCCCAAAGCGACATGACGAAGCTGGTGGAGGTCTCCCAGATCCCTGCGGTCACCACTGTCATGGGAAAGGGAAGCGTTCCTACGAATCACGAACTCTACTACGGGAACGTCGGCATGCATGGAAACTGGGCGGCCAACAACGCGGTGAATCACTGCGACATGCTCATTTCCATCGGCACCCGTTTCAACGACCGGATCACAGGCAAGCTCGGAACATTCGCTCCCGAAGCGAAGATCATTCATATCGATATCGACACAGCGTCCATCTCGAAGAACGTCCACGTTGACGTCCCGATCGTAGGTGACGCGGGCAAAGCCATCCGGGCCCTGACGAAACTCCTCGAAGAAGGTAATGGCGTCAGACGTGAGTCCTGGATCAGGCAGCTCGATACCTGGAAGGCGGAGAAGCCGCTCACCCAGACCTTCGGCGCGGATATGCCCGACTGTCTTTCCGGTGAGAAGCTGCGCGCCAAACAGATCATCGACGGGATCAACAACGTCTTCAAGGATCCGATCCTGACCACCGACGTGGGACAGCACCAGATGTGGGCGTCCCAGTTCTTCGAGATCTACGGCAAGCGTCAGTTCATCTCATCCGGCGGTCTCGGTACAATGGGCTACGGCCTGCCGTCCGCCATCGGCGCGGCGCTGGGCAATCCGGGCGCGGAAATCGTCACCATTGCCGGCGACGGCGGCTTCCAGATGAACTCCCAGGAGCTGGCGACGGCGGTCGTCAACGAACTGCCGATCACCATATGCGTTCTCAATAACGGTTATCTGGGCATGGTGCGCCAGTGGCAGGAGCTGTTTGCGAACAAAGTCTACTCCGGTACCTGCCTGCGCAGGCGCAGAAACCTCTGCAAGGAGTGCCACGGTCGCGACAAGACCTGTCCGCCGTACGTGCCGGACTTTGTAGCGCTGGCGGAAGCTTACGGTGCGAAGGGTCTGCGTGTGTTCGACGCCGACGAGATCGAACCGGCACTGAAGGAAGCCCGCGCGAACAAGAAGGGTCCGACACTGATCGAATTCATCATTGAGGACGAGGATCTGGTCATGCCGATGATCGAGCCGGGCGGCGCCATCACGGACCTGATCACGGAGATGTAGGGCTTTTGCAGGAGGTATGAAATGAGCGGAACATTAACAGGAGGCACAATGAGAAGACGCTGGATCTCCCTCTACGTGGAGAACCGGGTCGGCGTACTGGCGCGGATCTCGGGCTCTTTCTCAGGCAAAGCCTACAACATACATTCTCTCACAGTCGGTGAGACGGAAGACACGAATATTTCCCGTATGACCGTATGCGTGGACGCGGATGACGCGACCCACGAGCAGATCAAGAAGCAGCTCAACCGCATGGTCGAGGTCATCAAGGTGATCGATTATACGGACAAAGCCATCCGCAGCAAGGAGGTCATGTTCATCAAGATCTTTGGCGTCAGCAACGCGGACAGGGCTGTGATTTTCCAGATGGCGGAAGCGTTCAAATTCCTGGTCAAGGACATGGACCAGAAGAGCGTCCTGATCGAGGCGACGCGCACAGAAGCCAAGAACGACTCCATCCTGCGGGCCATCAACGAGCGCTTCAAGAACATCGAGGTCGTCCGGGGCGGTCCGGTGGCCATCGAGTCCATCAGTATGCAGGATAGATAAGAAGGCGCGGCAAGCAGCGCGACAATCAGATTTCGGAATGTCGTAGTTTTGAACTCAAAAGTGGTTCAACACTACGACATTTGTTATTTGCAGGGGCCTTGGCAGGACCTCCGGCGGTTCCATGACCACCTGCATCCGTGCAAAGTCATAGTTCTTGACGCAAAATCATACAAATACTACGAACGGCCTTCCGGGAAGCCTCTCATTTCCCCATGCAAAATCAAAAAGTAGTAGTTTTCAACACAAAAGTGAATCATAACTACGACAATCCGAAATTTCAGAAAAATAATGGGAAACAGGGGTTGATATATTTTGGATATGCTGTAAAATAATACCAAACAATATCGGATAATACGCGCAATGGGGTCGTTGAAGCGCACAGAAAAACACGGGTGAAAGCAGGCTGTACTGCTTTTGCCCGTGGCGCAGCCCCACCGGTGTACGGCCCGTCGTGGCGCAGCCCCACCGGAGTGCAGGCACCAAGATAAGGTTCTATGTTTACAGCGAGGGATTCAGAGGAGGGATGAGAGATGAGAATGCAGCAGCTGGCGGTCTCGGAAAGACCGAGGGAGAAGTTACTGCGCGACGGACCGGAGAGTCTGTCGACCGTTGAGGTGCTGGCGGTGATCCTGGGAACGGGGACCAGGACAAAGCCGGTGCTGGATCTTGCCGGAGAGGTGCTGGCGCTGGACGCACGGGGTCTTCGATATCTGGCGGAATGCAGCCCGGAGGAGCTGAAGCAGGTTTCCGGAATGGGGAACGCGAAGGTCTGTCTGCTGATGGCGGCGCTGGAACTGGGCAAACGGCTGTCGTGTCTGCCGCCGGAGGACCGGGTCAGGATCCGCAATCCCGAGGACATCGCGCAGCTTTTTCTGGAAAGACTGCGGTATGAGAAGAAGGAACATTTCAAGTGCCTGCTGATCAACTCCAGAGGAGAGATCCTGGAGGAACGGGAAGTTTCTGTAGGAGATCTCACGTCTTCGCCAAGTCATCCGAGAGAAGTATTCAGTCCTGCCGTGCGAAGAAGCGCAGGCTCTGTGGCCTTTGTGCACAACCATCCGAGCGGCGATCCGGCGCCGTCCGAGGCGGATATCGATTCGACGGAGCGGCTGGTCGAGGCAGGGAAATTACTGGGGATCCCCGTGATCGATCACATCATTATCGGGGACGGAAGTTACGTCAGTATGAAGGGGCTCGGTTACATTACCTGAGAGAATCCGTCACAGCAACTGAGAAATTTGCTCTTGACTATACCCTCCAATCCATGCAAAATGTAAGATGCAAAGTAATTTTTTTGAGGAGCAGGATGATGGGTAAAGTTCTACTGGTTGCCTCCGGCAAGGGAGGAACCGGCAAGACAATGTTTTCGGTAAATATGGGGGCAACGCTGGCGCAGCGTGGCTACAATGTACTGCTGATAGATATGGATATGGGTCTTAGAAATATGGACCTTTATCTTGGCATGGAGAACAGGGTCGTTTACAACATCATGGATGTTCTGTCCGGGATCTGCAGGATCAGCAAAGCCATCATCCGCGTAGAGGGATTCAGCTCCCTGTATTTCATGGCGGCGGCGCCGAGACTGGATGAGCGGGACATCACCCCCCTGCACATGACGATCCTTTGCGCTAAGCTGAGGGAAGTGTTCGACTACATCATCATCGACTGCCCGGCGGGGATCGGTGAGATGCTTGAAGTATCCATGGAGCCTGCGGACAGGGCTGTGATCGTTACGGAGCCTGAATTCGCGGCCAGCCGGGACGCGGAGATGACCGAGCGTTTTCTGCGCGATCACGGTCTGCACGACACATACGTCGTTCTGAACAGAGTCAATGTGGAACTGATGCGAGAGGGTTATATGCCGGATCTGGCGACCGTCACCAGCTGTTTCACCAGTCCGCTCGTGGGAATCATCCAGGAAGATGAGAATATCCGGATATCCACAAACAAGGGTATCCCGATCGTTATGAAACGGGGCACCTACATCGAGAAGAATTTTGTAGATATCGTCGCGAAAATCATACGTTGACAGATTTTTGTTGGGTGGTATAATAACAAAGTGCGTTTGCTTGTTGCGATGCACAAGTTATTATATTTTTTATTGCTATCTTTTTTAAGATTATTTGAGAGGAAGTGTAATTCGTTTTGAGAGATCAGTGGAGTAGTAAATTAGGGTTTATCCTGGCGGCCATCGGGTCGGCCGTAGGACTCGGAAACCTGTGGCGGTTCCCGTACATCGCTGCGACAAACGGCGGCGGAGCTTTTATTTTCCCGTATTTATTCGCGATTTTAACAGCAGGTATTCCGATCCTGATTTTGGAATACACATTAGGTAAGACTTATAGATCAGGAGCTCCGGGCGTATTCGCGCGCATCAACCGGAAGTTCGAGTGGCTCGGCTGGCTGCAGTCCATTACAGCCTTCCTGATCCTGGTATATTATTTCGCGATCGTCGTATGGGTGCTTTCGTAT
>Ga0256404_1001147_pt1 | contig 66223 bp, 60 predicted proteins | sample RumenRJG_01DNA_FD_185990 | JGI IMG/M metagenome (GOLD analysis project Ga0256404, IMG submission 185990) | Bovine rumen microbial communities from Lethbridge, Alberta, Canada - RJG_01 | ecosystem: Host-associated > Mammals > Digestive system > Stomach > Rumen | place: Canada: Alberta | collected... | reverse complement strand
TGACGAGGCTCATCGCTCCACCTTTGGCACGATGCTTCGTGACATTAAGGAGACGTATCCTAAAGCCTTATTTTTCGGTTTCACAGGTACGCCTATCTTGGATGTAAACTCCATCAACGGGATCACCACCGATGGATTGTTCGGCGAGTGCCTGCACAAGTACACGATCACCGAAGGCATTCGGGATAAAAACGTGCTGGGATTCAAGCCATCCAAAGTTGTGACGTTTGATGAAGAAGATTTCAGGTCGAAGGTCGCCTTGAGTAAGCTTGGAAAAGAGCGTGTTGAAGATCTCACGGATGAAGAATTTGCAAAATATCATGCGCTCGTGTCCCGTGAAATGATCGAAGTGGAGGCCGACGTCGGGAATAGTCTGTATTCGGATGGAGAAACCGGCATTGCCCATCGTGAGAACGTCGTGCAGGATATCCTGAGCAAATGGGAACGCATCAGTTTCCGGGGTCGATTCCATTATATTCTGGCAACCTCCTCTATTCGGGAAGCGATTGAGTATTACCGCCTGTTGAAGGATAACGACAGGGGGCTGTTTGTCACTGCCGTTTTCGATCCGCATACCGATAACGACAATGATGATATTTTCAAGGATAAGGGTGTTGAGGAGATCCTTATCGACTATAACAATCATTTCAATTTCAAGTTCACCGTTGGGGCCTATCGCCGGTTTAAGGATGACGTATGCTCTCGCCTTGCACATAGAGAACCCTATAAGGATCTGGATGCGAGAAGAGAGGAAGCTGTCAATATCGTCATTGTTGTGAACCAGCTACTGACCGGATTTGACTCCAAGTGGATCAATACGCTGTACTTAGACAAGGTAATCGAGTATGAGCAGTTTATTCAAGCTGCCTCGAGAACCAACCGTCTGAATGGATATGAAAAGCAATACGGAATTATCAAGTATTGCCGGAAACCGTACACGATGGAGCATAACGCCGAGGAAGCGCTGCGACTCTATGCCGAAACCGGTTATCAGGATGTTTTTGTGCCGTCATTGGGACAAAACATCATTGGAATGAACAACGATTATCAGAGTATCATCAAGCTGTTCGAGAAGAACGGGATTGAAAACTTCAGCAGGCTTCCCAGTGATCAGAACGATATCAAGTTGTTTGCTGACCTGTTCAACAATATCAGCAATTACTATTATCGTTCCATCCCACAGCTGTTTACGTGGACAAAGAAAACCTATATTACAGAGGATGCTGGAGAGGTAACAGTCTTGTTGGATGAAACCACATATGAAATCCTGCATCAAAGGTATAGTGAAATCCCCAGAACCGTCCAGCCTGGCGGCGATATGATCTATGATATCAAGGCTTTTCTTACCGAAATATCGTCGAACGAGATCAATCGGGCATTTATGGAGTCCAAGTTCTCAGAGGCGTTGAAGGATCTTTCAAATGGAGCAAAGCCAGAGGATATTAAGGCTTTGCTTGATGAACTTAAATCGAATTTTACAGTTCTGCCTGCAGAGGATCAAATCACTGCCGAAGCGATTTTGGAGGATATTTATTCCGGTGCACTCAAGGTTTTCGACGAGAGTAAAACTCTCGCTGAGTATATCGAGATCTACAATAGGAACACATTGAGAGCGAATATAGAAAAGTTCTCGGCAGCGTTTGGCTTTGATAAGGACAAGCTTTCAAGGATCATGGTCTTCCATTTGACGGAGGACAACTTGCTCCAAGGCGGACTGTTTGACCAAATAATGGGAACATTGGATCGAGCCCAAGCGAAAGCAACCATGGAACGGCTTGAAGGGGTGGAAATCAGGCCGCATCGAGTCGTGCAGAAGGCAGAAGGATATCTGAAAAAGTTTATACTGTCCGGCGGAAACATCAACTTTATGGAGGGTTAATATAGCTGGCACGAAGAGAAAAGAATCGTTTTACAAATTGTCTTTGGAGAAGTCTACTCTTATCAAAGAAAGAACTGCGGTGAGAGTTGGAGTATTTTCAGTCGTTCACCAAGGACAAGCTGCTGGCAATGACGGAAGAAGACTTCTTCGAGTACATGAGCAGACTTTGGTCGATGGTCATGTGGGACTATAGGAAGCTACTTACCTAAGTGGCAGTACTATCTGCGGTGATGCAACAGTATGGATCATAGATTAACTGATGGAATGAGGTAATCAAATGGCAAGAACAGAAACGCTTACAGCATACAAATGTTCTTTCACCTATTTGAAAAGGAATAATCCACTGAAAGAAGAAATGAAAGAACTAATAAAATCTGAAACGCCGCCCGATTATGCTTGGGATAGCTTTGTTAGTGATTTCTGCGAATATACCTCCTCTTTAGTCGTCGGCAAGATTACAGAAAGAGCAATCTTGTTGCCCGATGAAAACATACATCAACGTGAAAGCAGTGATGGCATAAACAAATGGAGAATTGTACCCTATGCAGGAAAGCAGGGTAAGCCATTCCGTATAATCAAAACGAGTACTGGTCAAAAATATGACTTTGCTTCCGACAGTGCGGCCCTTTATGAACATAATATTTTCTTATATCAAAGCGCAGGGTCAGCTATAGCAATTTTTCACCGGCAAAGTGGATCTGGATGCAAGAGTGTGTTTTTAGAAGTTGCAAATAAAATGCTGCGTGAAAAGGGCATTAAATTGGAAATGGAGTTATATCTTCCGTTAGTCTCGGCGGGAGTTGATGTCCAAGCAACAAAACTACAATTACAATATGTTCGTAATATAGAGACTTCTGATATCGCAGAAAAAATACATAATAAGAGAAAAGTTGAGGTCATACAAGAATTAGGATTGAATCTTGAATCTCAAGAAAACAGTTTTGTTAAAAACATTCTACACGATATGAAATTGGGAAAAATCAGTCAGGATATTGCGTTTGCAAGAATAAAACAAAACTGTCCTAATTCTGATATTTACAATGATGCACAACTCTATTTACGCATAGGAAAACAATATCAAAAAATACCTTGGGGTGAATTTGATTCGCTTTTTGGTAATTATGATATTACAGAAAGTCTACATAGTAAATTCAGGTCATCAGGCGACTTTATTGGATCATTAACTGAACTTTCCGATGAATACTATAATAGCATTATTGCGGAGGAGAATGTTGATGAATGATAAATATATATGGATAATTGTAACAGCCATTTTCCTGATAATGATTCTATTCCTTAACAGGAAGGTTCGACTATTTGCTCTTGCGAATGAACAACTGAAGGTCTTCAAAAATGCAAATAAGAAAAAAACATCGCTGTGGGATTTACTGTGCTTTCTTGTATTTCCTTTGCTTATTGCAATAATACTTGTATATAAACTGGATTTTATTGTTGATGACGATTTAGCAAATTTGTTAACAACGGTATTTTCTATTATATGTCCAATCCTATTTGGATTCGCAACAATTATGATAGGCAAAATAGACAGCCAAAACAGACTCGAAAAACGAGTAGCAGAGGAAACCTTTGTGTCAATTGTATCCTCGACGGTTCTGTCGTTAATTGCGGCAATTATAGCTATTGTTCTTACACAAATGGATTCTGAAATTTGTTTGCAATTCTTATCCACTATTATTCTTGCGCTATCCATAATGATCGTACTGCTTATTTTGTTGATTACAAAGAGAACATTCTATCTGTATATAGATCATAATAAACAATAGCGCAGCCTGCGTTGGTCTCATACGCCGATGGGATTCTTATCATCAGGTGATAATTGAAGATCCGGCGGGCCAATATCATATTTGGACTTGATGTTACCGGCAAAAATATAAGATGCGCCAGATTTTGACTCTATGAAAAGCTATATGAAATCTCTACTATATGAAGATAGAATCTGAGGTGATAATATGCCTAAAAATGTAATCCAATATGATCTTCTTATCTCATGCCCAGGGGATATTGAAAACGAGATCAAAATAATTGATGATGCAGTGTCACAGTTTAACACTCAGTTTTCTGATGCCCTGGGAATAAGTATTCGGACAAAGCATTGGCGTAAGAACTCCTATGCCCAGTCGGGTGGGAAACCGCAGGCGCTGTTAAATGAGCAATTTGTAAATGATTGTGATGCAGCAGTTGCTATTTTGTGGACACGCTTTGGAACCCCCACAGTTGAATACGGCTCTGGCACAGAGGAAGAGGTCGAGATTATGCTGTCTTCCGGGAAACAGGTATTTATGTATTTCTCGGACAAGCCGCTTTCTCCGTCTCAAACGAATGAGGAAAGCTATAAGAAGGTTCAAGCATTTCGTGATAAATATAAAGATCGAGGTATCTACTTTACATATTCATCTGACGAAGAATTTAAAACGCTGTTTTTCGCCCATTTATCCCAATACTTTCTAAGCGAAAAGAGAGTTGCAGAAGTTAAAGGCGAGCGTCATTCTGAATTGAAGATCGTCGGTATTGACCAAACTCAACACATCAGTGATGTAGCTCCCATAATTAGCTTTATTCCAAATACAGGCATGACTATAAGTAAGTACTTGGAAAAAATACGGATGCTTTATGCTGATATTTCTGCTAGAAACTTAGAGAAACGAATTGAATTGCCGGATAAAATTGCAAAATACACCTTAGCGTTTAATAAGCCCGTAGAGATTGACGAAGGTGATCGAAAGATAATTTGTTCCATGGCTGATCAATTAGGTATCAACATTACCGAAGATTTTTTTGTACTTGGTAATCTATCACAGAGCACTATGACACCAAGTATATTGGGCGGAACATCAATTACAGGAACAAAAGCAGAAGAGGAAAAATACGATATAATTCAGGATCTCTTGGAGACAATTTCAAGTGCCTTAAAGTGGGCGCCTGTTGAAAAAGCGTTTACTGATAAGAAGTGTTTGAAGCTTGCTCTCCAAAATTACGGAACCGACATAGATGAAGATATAGAGATTTCACTCAGGATTCCAAAGAATAGTTTGCTGCCAATAAGTGAGTTTCCTAGGTTTGATAATGACAAAATGGGTTACATGCTAAATGATTGCGATATGAGCGAACTCTTTGGAATATGCAGTACATCAACGTATTCGGATTACGACTCATCTATTGTAACAAGTCGACGGTTCTCTCCTCGAGTTTCTACGCCTTCTGTTTTCCCGGGATATGTCCCGAATTATAGTGATGATTTTGAAAGTGAACTTGCTGATGTATTCTCCTATTCTTGCTTTGACGAAGGAGAAGAATACATTGTAAAAATCAAATTTGATTACATTAAGCACAATACGATAATCGCTTTCCCTTCAGTTATTTTTATTAAAGATCCTTTCACGGTTATGCCATACACGATTACATCCAAGAATTCGCCAAAAGTAGTGTCTGGAGAAATAAAAATTACAGATAATACGCAACACCAATAAACAAATACGGCGGCAGGGATTGCTCCCCGCCGCCGTATCTCTGCTATGCATAGATCAGGCCATTATTGATGAGCTCCATTTCATCATCGCTCAAAAACGTATCCAACATAAACCGCGCGCCCAGGCGGAAGCCGGTGATGAAGGTGTCCAGCTCGGATTCGCCCATGAACTCTACGTAGGCATTGCAGAAGCGGAGGAACAACGCCTTGTTTTCACCGGCGAGCTGCTCGGTGAGCTTCTCTTCCAGAACGTTCAGCGAGTCGGACACCTTTTTCGCAGGGCTCTTGGGGCGGTATCCGCGATCCTGCGGGTCGATGTTGCCGTAGAACAATTCCTCAATGATATTTCCCCTCATTGCCCGTCACTCCATTTCTGCAGCTCCCAGAGCCGGTCAATGTGGCGGCGGGACTTGCGGAGGGTCGCGTTGTGCTCATCTGTGGAGAGCCAGTCGATCAGGTAGCACTTTGGGATCATGTACTTGTGCTGCAGCGCCAGGGCGCGGAGCTTGCCAAAGCGAATCCACTCGCAGACCGTGTGGCGGTTGTAGCCGGTGAAATCCACGATGGCGGACACGTCGATCACGTCCGGGTAGGAGGCAAGCTTGCTTTCATAGTAGCGTCGCGTCTTCTGCGGATCGTTGGGGAGGGGCGGCTGAATGCGGATCTTGTAGGGCTTCACTTCCTCATTTCCGTATTTGTACCAGCTGGTGGGTACAATGTATCTGCTGGGGTTGACCTCCCGGTTGATCATAAAGTCGATGACGTCTTTTTTCTTGATGGCGTAGCAGCGGGTTTTCTTCCCGGTGCACACGTGAGGGATCAGATTGAACTGCAGCAGATAGTGCGCCGTCCGCTTGCTGATATGGCAGACCTTGCGCATCTGCTCCTTGTTCATGATTTCCGGGTATTGTTCGAGTTCCTTTGCATCGTATGTCATGACGAAGCTCCTTTCCGTTTTTGCGGTCCGAAAGGGTGCTTCATCGGCGCTGTCGGGGTCTCTGTTTTCTTGCCTGACTTCTTGCAAACGCGCAAGAACGGCGGCTTTTTACGCAAGAACGCGGTTTTATTTGAACTTTGGGGCGGTTCGAATCGCCTCTGGCCGATACGGGTCGGAATGTCCGCAACCCCTTGCGGCGTCTGCGTTTCTGCCTCTTAACAAAGCGGCCTGAAACGACCTGCTCCAGAGGTGAATCTGCCAAAGTTTTACAACACTCGAAATCAGGTAGTCCTCACGGGCTCGTGGGTTCGAATCCCACCGCTTCCGCCAAGTGTAAAACCGTTGAAATTAGCTTGTCCAGCTAATTTCAACGGTTTTGTCGGTTCTATAATAAATGTTGGGGTAGAGCTCTGGAGAAAAAGCTCCAGAGCTCTTGCTATAGAATAAAATATAGAGCATAAAGCACAAATCCTTTAGAATATAAGTGACTAATCCAAAACGAAAGGATGTTCAATATGCTCTATAAAGATAATATAACAAAACTGATGCCCACGGTTTTCCGCGCGATCATTTTCTAAGGTAGCGAAGTTTTAAATCAGATCTTTGAGTACTTTTACGGCCACCCCCTGAATAACACAGTCGCTTACATAGATGTCGTTCATTTCCCGGTTTTCCGGATGAAGACGCACACGGTGTTTTTCCGGTTCCGGATAGTAGCGTTTAAGAGTAGCTTCTTCTCCGACCAGTGCTACGACAATCTGCCCCGGATCAGCACAGGACTGCTGCCGGATCAGGACCAGATCGCCTTCTTCAACACCGACTTCAATAATAGAATCGCCCTTTGCCCGGAGGAGGTAGAAGTTACCTTTCCCGAAAAGTGAGACCGGAAGCTTGATATACTCCACGATATTTTCAACCGCCAGTGTCGGGAGACCGCAGGCGACTTCTCCGAGAAGAGGGACGGTGAGCATTTCATCACTATGTATTTGCTTGGATGTCCGGACGCCGCGGTGTCCGTATCTGACCGCAGATCCGTCTTTCCGCATCTGTTGGAGGTACCTGCAGACGGTTGCCGTCGAGAGGCCGGTGCCGTCCGCGATCTCCTTTGTCGTAGGAGACACGCCGTTGCTGTCCCAGAAATCGGTTATGAAGTTTTCAAGGAGTACAAAAGTATCCGCATTCTTGTGCTGCATGATGACCTTCTTCTTTCTAAATGAAATAAATATTTCAGATAAAAAAAGAGTATAGCACCGAGGGGATGGGACGTCAATAGAAATGTATTTATTCGTACGAAGACGAAAACTAACTAAACACTTGAAAATTCAAGCAAAAACAGGATTATTCCATTGAATGAATAAGTTATGCATGATAGAATCTTATTAACATGATTTTTCAAGGAGGAAAGCCTATGGCAATCAGCTACAAAAAATTGTGGAAACTCCTTATTGATCGCGATATGAAGAAAAAAGAACTTCAAGAATTAGCAGGAATTAGTTCCACGTCTGTTACCAAACTCGCAAAAAATCAGAACGTTAACACGATGATTATAGATAAAGTCTGCAGGGCTCTGAATTGCGATGTCGCTGATATTATGGAGTTTGTGCCGGTTGATAAACAATTGGCGATTAGAAATCGCGAGAAGACTTCAAAGGCAGAAAAAGAAAGCTAAGGAGGAACGCTTCTCTTGCTTTCCTGAATTTTTTACCACTGTAGTCTGCCATATAAAGCCGTATAGCCTGCAGTCCGGCAAAGGCAACATCGCAATAGGTTTTAGCACCGACTACGTCATCTCCCCGCAGTCTTCCGATTTCCGTTGCCACGGAACTGCACGCTGCAAGGACAGCGGCAATCGCTGCGGTCTGAGGGATCTTTTCCTCCGTGAACAGCTTTTTCACACCGGGGATGCGCTTGGATGCCAGCACGGCGGAAAAAGGCGCCGGAAATGGATTTGCCGTCACGCAGGAACGTGCAAACAGACCGACCCGGGCATTATCCGCTACGAACACGGTGGGTATGGTTTCAATTCCCTGACGCGTCAGAAGATCATCGTATATGAGTTGTGCCTGTGCAGCTTTGGCGCTAAGAGCACCGGGTTCTTTTCTTATTTCTTTCATTAATTTACCTCCAGATTCTTTTCACTTTGTCCGCATTATACTACGCAGGAATTTGCAAGCCATGCGTGTCTTAGTAAGTTAACTTTACAAAAATATACAGAATAAAACAAGCTTGGCAGGGGGATGGAACCGCAACAAGTTGTTGCGCATTTTTCCTTGCTGGTTGCTCTCTGCCAAGAACAAATTCCGCAGCAATTTAATGCGATCCCAGATCTGCTGAAACCATTGCCGTTTCGAAACGCAAATGCTATTCTGATTATAAAGCAAACACAGGTTCCGGAAGGAATTTATCAGTCATAAACCACAATGCAAAATCGTGAGGATATGGCGGGAAAAAGCGAAAACAAAAAAGCTTCAGATCATTAGAATGAGGGAGCGATAAGATGAAAATCGGTATTATCCGCTGCATGCAGACGGAAGACTACTGCCCTGGCACCGCAGACTTTATGGCTGTGAAAAATCGTTCGGGGGCGTTTTCAGGAGTGACAGAAGAACTCGAAATTATAGGGTTTTGCAATTGCGGAGGTTGTCCCGGAAAAAAATCCGTGTTTCGAGTTCGGGAACTGCTGAAACGAGGAGCGGATGCGATTGTACTTGCTTCCTGCATACAAAAGGGCACGCCTATCGGCTATCCCTGCCCATTTGCAGAGAAGATGAAATCACTCATCCGGAAAGAAACTGGGGAAAACGTCAGGATTTTTGACTATACACACTGAATCTTCTTAACGGTCTGAAATGCAGAGAATGGAAAGCAACAGAAAAATTTTCGGATGGCTGCCCTTGCAAATTCCATGCTTTCAAGAAAAAAGGATCGGGCACCTGGAAATAGGATAGATAAGCAGCGATCGTAATTTTATGCCTCTGCAAAAGCAGGATAATATTTTAAGAGAAAGGTTTCGGTTTCTTATGGCATTGAGCAGGGAAATTCTCATTATCGGCATCGCCGGCGGAACCGGCAGCGGTAAAACAACGATTACAAAGCGGTTGATGAGCGAATTCGGAGATAAAGTGACGGCCATTTACCACGATAACTATTATAAAGCGCATCACGACATGCCTCTTGCGGAACGCGCGAAGCTCAATTATGACCATCCAAACGCATTCGATACCGACCTGATGGTAAGCGACCTGAAGAAGCTGCATGCGGGACAGGCCATCGAATGTCCCGTCTATGACTATACGATTCACGACCGCTCTGATAGGACCATAACCATAAAACCTTCTCCGGTCATCATTGTCGAGGGGATAATGATCTTTGCAAGCGAAGAACTGCGCAATTTAATAAACATTAAGATATTCGTCGACACGGACGCGGACGTTCGCATCCTCCGTCGCATACTGCGTGATGTTAATGAACGCGGCCGAAGCCTAGACAGTGTAATAACCCAGTATCTGACGACCGTCAAGCCGATGCACGAAGCTTTCGTGGAGCCGTCGAAACGCTATGCCGACATAATTATTCCGGAAGGCGGGCAGAATGAGGTTGCCCTTGAGATGGTCATCGGGCGCGTGAGACAGCAGCTGAAAGAACAATAGGAAACGAAAAGGGATAAAGCCTGTTCCGGAGAGAATTTGCCTCCGATTCCTAAATTTGTAGCTCCTACACTAACTGAGAAAGTAAGAAAATTAGCAAGATTATGGTGCGGTCTTTGGCGGCAAGGAAACTCCGGAGCAGATTGGTAAAAATAATTCCGATGCCTATAGGCGTTTTCGTGATCACCTTGACCTGAGTTCTCTAGATGAACTAGAACTGTCGATAAAAGATCTTGTGTGTCTGACAGGCCTTGTCACAAGAGGACATTTATTATCGATTTTAATCTTATTTTGCCTATTGCTTTCCGCATAGAAATGCCTGAAAGGCAATCATCTCACGAATTCCCAATAGAAATCAATTTTCCAGTTACCGCAATAATAAAAAATATTATTACATTGTGAAAAGTCCGGCGGCTTACTCATGTCTGAAGACACGAGAATGCGCCGCCGGACTTTTCAAGTTGGAAGAAAGATGCGGAAGAAGGAAAAATATCGTGCCTATGTTATGGAAATGCGGTATGATATAAACTCAAGAGAAACGTTCCGCTTAGATAAGGAGGCGCGAAGCCAATGTATTCATTTTCCTGCGATTACCTGGAAGGCTGCCATGAAGAGGTTCTGAAAGCCCTCTGCGAGACCAACATGGAGCAGGCGCCCGGCTATGGAGGCGATCGCTTTACGGCACTGGCGGTGGAAGAGATTCGGCAGTCCTGTGAGGACCCGGATGCGGCGATCCACTTTGTTAATGGGGGCACGCAGACAAACCAGCTTGTGATAGACACCCTGCTGGAGCCTTTTGAAGGTACCCTTGCGGCGGAAACCGGCCACATCAATGTCCACGAAGCCGGTGCGATTGAATTTTCCGGGCATAAGGTTCTGACCCTTCCGCAAAAAGACGGGAAAATCGCGGCATCGGACGTGGAAGCCTATATGCAGCGCTTTTACAGCGACGGCACGCACGAGCACATGGTATTTCCCGGCATGGTCTACATTTCCCACCCCACGGAATACGGAACCCTGTATTCTGCGAAGGAACTTACAGACCTTTCCGCAGTATGCCGGAAGTATCACATGAAGCTATTCCTTGACGGTGCCCGCCTTGGCTACGGCCTGGCATCGGAGGGCACGGATGTTACCCTGCCTCTTATTGATAAGCTATGTGACGTCTTCTATATCGGCGGCACAAAGGTGGGAGCCCTGAACGGAGAGGCGATTGTCTTTCCGGGCGGAAAGGAGCCTTCCCATTACGAGACCAGGATTAAGCAGCACGGGGCAATGTTTGCCAAAGGAAGACTTGTCGGCGTCCAGTTTGCCACCCTTTTTAAGGATAATCTTTACCTCCGCATCAGTCGACACGCCATTGAGATGGCAAAGCAGATCCGGCAGATTTTTGAAGAGGCAGGCTGCCGTTTCTATATGGATTCCCCGACAAACCAGCAGTTTGTTATTCTGGAAAACCGCGCTTTGAAGGAACTTGGCAGATATGTGGAATTTGAAATCTGGCAGCCGTATGACGCCGACCATACTGTCGTCCGGTTTGCATCCAGCTGGGCAACCACGCAGGAAGGGATTGAGGAACTGCGCCGGGCAGTTGCCCTGTGCATAAAATAGGAGGACGAAAATTTGGAGCTGATTGCGGCACGGGAAACAGAACTGCAAACGGCACTGGAAATGATCAACGCGGCGAAGAAATATCTCCGTGACTGCGGCGTGGATCAGTGGCAGAGAGGATATCCGGATGAAGCCTGCATCCGTCAGGATCTTCAGACCGGTAAAGGATACTTTTTTGTGGAGAAAGGACAAAGAATCGGTTATCTCTGCATCGACTTTGACGGGGAACCCGCCTACGATCATCTGCAGGGCGAATGGGGAACCGGAGAACCCTATGCTGCAGTACACCGGATGGCTTTCTCTCCGGATGCCCGGGGGAAGGGACTGAGCAGCAAGGCGATTCCTTTGATCGAGGATTTCTGCCGACGGCAGGGCATTCGTTTCTTCCGGGCGGACACGGACGAAAAAAACCTGAAAATGCGGCATATTCTGGAAAATAACGGTTATACCTACCGGGGAACGATTTGGTTCGACTACAGTGCCAAGATTGCCTTCGATAAATCCATATGATATGAAGCCGTCTCTGCGGTATCATCTTTCCGTGTACAGTCTTTGTGCTCTTTTCGGACAGAACGGATTCCCGCCTGGATTTCCCTGTCTATCGCCGCTGGTGGCAGTAGGATCAGCATCCCCTAATATACAAAATTGTCCCCGTGATCTTTTAAAACAAAAGGAACACGGGATTTTTATACACTTTTAAGGTACAATAACGGAAAATCTACCGTAATTAAACCCGATAAGGTATAAAATAATCAAAATTTATTGCCGACACACCCGATAGGGTATAAATAAACAACAAAAAGAAACTAAAGAGGATCGAGACCCTTTGCGGAGCGAAGACAGGGGGAAAATTATGAATACAATTGCGGAATTTGTAAAAAGAACAGAAAGGTTGCCGGCCTTATGCAGCGTGAGTTTGCCCTGCGTTCGGGACCTGGACTTCGATTTGTCTGGGAACATGAGCAGGGAAAGGAAACCGTGCGCATGGATAAAGCAAATATTGACCTGCTTAACGCAGAAGCAGCGCCAAGAAGAAAAGAAATGAACGTACCCAGAACGGCTTACGTTTATGTGCGAAAGGAATCTGCTGGAACTTTATCCGAAACAGACAACGGCTATTCGTTTCAGTATGATGCAGAATATATAAACGAAAGGGCAGCGGCAGTTTCGCCTGCCCTGCCCTTCTGCCCGTAGGCCTGTGAATAATTAAACCTATAAAGCCGGCGAATTGCATCATCGTAGAAACAGCGGATTTCCCAGTCGGAAACAAAGTTGTCTACTGTATAGTAAAAGCGTAAGGGATAATGTTGAGCAAATGGAATCGGAGCGGAAAAATCCGCTCCGATATCGTTTAACAAAGACTGCCGCCTACCTGCCCACAGACGTGAAAAGGTCTCGCATCACGCATGAAGCACATACTAATACTTCCTGCAGCAACCGCTATCGAGTAGCGTCAGCGAAAGTGTTCGAAATAAAAATTTACTTTGTGCGCAGGACTACAGGCTAGCCATATCCAAGTCACTTGCAAGACCGGATAGTTCGGAAGAGCACATGTCGCCATCGGTAGAAAACCAGCTATCGACGGCTTCCAATGTGGAAATAAGCTCATCGAACTCGGAATCATCATCCAGCTCGGAAGCAGCATCCCGCACATCGGACAGAAGCTGGGAAACCTCGCTGCCGACGTCGCTCAGATCACTTCCCGCGTCCCGCATCCGATCCGCCAGGGAAGACGCCTGGGAGGAAAACTCCTCCAGCATGTCTTCCGAGGACTCCGAAAAATCAAGTAGGCCGTCATTCTCCTCTGCATCGCTCTCCTCGTCCTCTTCGTCCTTCATAAATTCATTGTATAAGAAGAAATCCTTCGACGTTTCCATAGGATCCTCATCAAAAAAAACATTTGCGCTGCTCATGTAGCTCCCTCCTTATTTTCTTTCTATTATCTAAGGTATCATAGAAAACCGCGTCTATCAATACAGACCGGCAATACGACCGGGTCTCCGCAGCTAGGAAAAGACGGCCGGGCGGAGACTTCGTCCGGCAGCAGTTTTTCGGCGTCGGGCGAAACCGGCCTGCTTTCTATGCATTGTTTTTCAAATAGCGAACGGGTAGAATAAAGTCAGTTACAGATTGGCATATTTTTCACATTATGAAACTTTTATGGAAGGGAGAAATTGTATGCAATTGTCACCGGAACAGCAGGCAATGCTGGATGGTTCCAAGGGGGAGGCAATGACAAAGGTCATGAAGACTCTTGTCATGTACGGGGATGCATTCGGAGCACAGCGCATGGTGCCGGTAACCTCAGAATACGGGCATACGGTAGTTAGTTTCGGCCTGAAGGCACTGGTGCCGGTGTACGAACTGTATGACCGTCTGCTGGAAGAGGGGCTTACAAGCGGACAGAAGTTTTCCGCCGATCCCAAGCCGCTGGACAGAAATGTACCCAGCACCCTGCTGGAAGACCTTGTTTTCAAGCAGTTCATGTACAAATTTCAGGACTCCTATGAAGAGAAGCTGAAGAAGCTGGGAATCATGTCAGACGATGCCTACACCTGCACCTGCTACATGGAGGAGGTTGGAAATGCGCCGGCAAAGGGAGAGGTACTGAGCTGGGCGGAATCCTCAGCGGTCGTTTATGCCAATTCCGTCCTGGGAGCCCGCTGCAACCGGAATTCCGGCGTCATTGAGCTGATGGGCTCCATTGCGGGCTTTGTGCCGGAATTCGGTCTGCTGACGGACGAGGGGCGAAAGGCCACGTGGGTAGTGGAGATCCGGACCGCGAAGAAGCCGGAAGCGCAGCTGCTGGGTTCTGCGGTGGGCATGAAGGTGCTGGATGAAGTCCCCTATATCGTGGGACTGGATCAATGGCTGGGCACGGAACTTACAGATGACGTCAAAGCCTACCTGAAGGACTTCGGCGCAGCGACGGCTTCCAATGGAGCCGTAGGTCTCTACCATGTGGAGAGCCTTACGCCGGAAGCCGTGGAAGCCGGCAAGAAGCTCATTAAGAAGGACGCGCAGGTTTACGTGATAGACGATGCGGAACTGGAGAGGGTTAAGGCAAATTACCCGATCATGTGGAAAAATCCGGACGCCATGCCGCAGCTCTGCTTCATCGGCTGCCCGCATAATTCCCTGCAGCAGCTTATCCGCTGGACGAAGGACATTCAGGAGGGGCTGTGCAGCAGCGGCCTTTCCAAGGTAAGCGTTCCTACGGTTTTCACCGCAGCGCCGGCGGTTCTGAAGGAATTTGAGAAAACCCACTATGCCATGGCACTTCGGAAATGCGGATGCCGCACAAGCTATATCTGCCCTCTCATGTACATGAACAATCCTCTGTGCGCAAGAAAGAATGTCATAACATCCTCCAACAAGCTGCGGACCTATACGACCGCGCGGTATTACACCGAATCGGAAATCCTTAAAATCATAACGACGCGGGGAGGAAAACTGCAATGAAGAAATTTCTAGGACGAGTAATAACGCCCGGCACCTGCTCGGCAGAGGCCCTGGTATCGCATAACGGCTTTAATACGCTGGCAAGCTTCCAGAAGGCCATCCAGTTCGGAGACAAGCAGGTGAAATGCGGCGATCAGAACAACCCCGAAATTTATAAAAAGTCCATGCTGGGAAAGGCCCTCTGCCTGCCCATGACCATCGGATCAACGACGGGCGGCATGGTACTGTACTGCGTTGCAGCTCAGCACCTGCAGCCGGCCTGCCTGCTGTTTTCCAATCCCATTGACCCGCTGGCAGCTTCCGGTGCGATCCTGACGGAAGTCTGGACGGATGTCAGCATGCCGGTCGTCGACAGTCTGGGCGAAGAATTTCTGACGTATGTGAAAACCGGAATGAAGATTACGGTTGGTGAGAATGGAGAAGTCACTGTAGAAGAATAACATTTAAAAATCGGAAAACAGCCGATGACAAAAAACTTTATGCAGGAAAGGTATGACAGCAAAGCTCATCAAGTTAACTGCTAAAAGGCGTCAGGAGAAGTATATTCTCCTGGCGCTTTATGGGGAGTTAGTTGACATTCTATTATCTTGATGTTAGAGTGGCTCCCCGGAGAGTGAGAAAATGAAAATTTCATATTTATACAGAGTAGCAAAGAATGCCAGCACGCACAAACTAAATGCGGTTATTGAAAAGGTCCAGCAAATAACCGGACGGGATCGTGGCGCAATACTGCTTGATATGATTCACTGCACCGTTCGCTACGGCGCTGGATACCATGATTATTTGGCCTATGCTTTATATGATATGACGGAAAAGGAACGGGATTCCATTGTTACTCGGTTGCGTAGCAAGAAAATCAACGCCTATCTGAACGATCCTGATTTCGAATATATTTTTGATAGAAAAAACGAACTGGATCGTCACTTCCGCGATTTCCTGCATCGTGATTTTCTGGATCTTAAGACCGCTTCGAAGGACGATGTTTTCCGTTTCATTGAAGACAAAGAAACGGTTGTCGCCAAGCCGAACGAGGGCTTTGGCGGGCACGGCATTGAATTTCTTCATAAAAAGGACTTTCCGGACATGGAATCCTTCTACGACTATGTGAGAGAGCCGGATCGGGAGTTCGGAGTTCTGGAGGGAGTTCTGATACAGCACGAAGACATGAAAGCACTCAACCCGAATTCTGTAAACTGTCTGCGAATTGTTACGGTGCTGGATGAGGACGGAGAACAGGTCCATATTCCATTTGCGGTGTGTAAAATCGGAAATGGAGACAGCAAAGTAGACAATCTGGGAAGCGGAGGCATGAGTTGCCCTGTCGATCTGGAAACGCATTCCTTGATTGGTCCCGCCCATGTAGACTGCAGTCTAGATTATCAGGCTCATGAGGCAATCAATTACGACAGGCATCCCATTACGGGGATAGTTTTTGAAGGGTACAAGATCCCCTATTTTCAGGAAGCGCTTGAACTGTGCAAGAAGGCGGCGCATGTTGTTCCACAGATCCGCTATGTAGGGTGGGATATCGCTATATGTCCGGACGGGCCTGCTATTGTGGAAGGCAACACCTACTCCGGCCATGATATCTATCAGCTGCCGGAGTACTGGAAGGGCAAGCCTAAAGTGGGGCTTATGCCATTTTTCCGGCAATTTGTACCGGGAATCTGACAATGGGCAAACCTAGATTTCGCGGATTACGTTAGGGTATGAAATTAAGTAGAGAACATGAAGTCTATCAGCATCTCTACTTAATTTTTTTGACTTTTATCTTGTCGGAAAATACTCTAAAAGAAGTGTCAGGGAAAGAATCGAAGCTTCCTTTGCATTGCTGAAACGTACACCAGCCGATAAGTCCAAAGTACGGATATTAAAAATTTCACTTTTGAAAAGCAGCGCTTGTACCGGCAGACGAGCAAGCACTCAAAACCCATTCCAATCTACGAAATGCCGCGTTTTCTTGCATGCATCGGAAGAAAAAATTCCGGTAGATGCTTCAAAATAATATTTGGTATAATATAATAGCCAAGCCGATACACCAGTTTTGCGAACAATGCCGGCAGACAATACGGCAGATGATTTGTCCGCACTGCGGCTTGCGGCGGCAGCAGGAGAAAGGGGGACCGAAAGATGGAAGGGAAAATTAAAAGCAAAACACTAAAAAAGGCAATTGACATATTAAACTGCTTTAATGAAAAGCAGCCGTTGGGCGTAACGGAAATCAGCAATAAATTAGGGCTGTATAAAAGCAATGTCTATGACCTGCTGACAACTTTTACGGCAATGGGTTATCTTGAACAGGATCCGGAAACGGGAAAATATTACCTAGGTATCGGAATCTATCTATTAAGCAAATCGATCCGCGATCGATTCGGATTCCGGAAGATTCTTGTTGGTCTGATTCAGGAAATTTCAGATGAGGTGGGGGAAACGACAAGCCTTACGGTCCCTATAAAGGACCAAGTCTATTATATGGATGTAGCAATGCCATCCAGCCGGAACCTAGGGGTTTATGGAAGCTTCACAAACAGCATGGACAACCTGTACGCTACCAGCTGCGGCAAAGCAATACTCGCATACATGCCGGAAGATTTCGTTGCGGAATATTTAAAACGCGACTTTATCCCCTATACAAAAAATACCATAACAGACCCGGAAGTTCTCCGCAAGCAACTGATTGAAATTCGTGAACGCGGCTATGCCACCGATGATATGGAGAATACCATCGGTCTGAACTGCGTCGGAGTCCCTATTCTTAGCGCAGAAACCGGGAAAGCTCTGGGAGCTATAAGCGTCAGCGGACCGACGGAAAGAATGACGCCGGAGCGCTGCAGTAAAATCGCGCAGCTTATCCAAACGAAACTGCAGAAAGTGAAAGACAGAATATAAGGCTATGCAATACTGTAATAATCAACAATAATATCCGTGAAATATTGACCATATTGTTGCCTAGACCCTCAACGAAGGGAGTGTTATACTTTTGTCTTGTCAAAGGCTTTTCTTTTTTTGTGCGGTGATAAAGAACGTTGTTCTAAATAACAGAACACAAATCGAGTCCCCGCTCCTTTTCTTATTTATATATTTAGAACGACGTTCTAAATAAAAGAACAAAAGAAATGCCAAAATACGAGAAAATGGCAAATATAGAGATTTAAGGAGATGAGCATTGTGAAAAAGAACAACGGGAGAAGATTGATGTGGCGTGCTGCTCCTTTTACATTGACTACTGGCACTATGACACAATCATGGCTGCACACGGAAGAGATATTCCGACAGCGGTCGGCGTGAAACATGTCCGGCCGGAAAGTCCTGTTTTCGCCTACCTCGGAGATGGTGCAGCCTATTCGATTGGCACTGCGGAAACCATTCATGCGGCTTTGCGCAATGACAATATCTGCGTGTTTGTCGTTAATAATAGCTTATTCGGCATGACCGGAGGCCAAATGGCTCCGACAACACTGCCACATCAGAAAACAGCAACGTCTCCGAACGGCAAAGATCCGAAGCGCTACGGCACGCTAAATATCATGCCGATGCTTCAGACTTTGGACATCGCCTTCCTTGCACGCGGTGAGCTGACCGGTGCCGCTGCTAATACCAGCTGCCGGAGCCTTATTAAAAAGGCATTCGAGCATCAACTGGCGGGCGATGGCTTCAGCCTTGTGGAATTTTTAAGTCCCTGCCCGACAAACTTGTATCTGCCGCCAATAAAGGCTCGTGAATATGTTCATGAGCAGATGACCAAGTACTTCCCCGTCGGTGTATTTGTGGATAAGGAGGCTAGCAAATGAAAGTAGATATGATTTGCGCCGGATTCGGAGGACAGGGGGTCCTTACCACCGGACTGATTCTGGCGGATGCCGGCATGAAACTCGGCATGAACATCCTCTGGTATCCTTCCTACGGATCCGAAATGCGCGGCGGAACGGCAAACTGCACCGTCAAATTTTCCGATGAAGAAATTGCAAGCCCTTACGCAAAGACATGCGATATTCTCATGGCAATGAATGCTCCTGCCATTGACAAGTTTCAGGAGAGAATCAAGCCGGGCGGATTGCTTCTGCTTAACAGCTCTCTTGTTCATGAAGACAAGAAGCTTCGAAGCGATATCCGTGTTGTCCGGGTTCCGATGGCAGATATCGCCGCCCAGTACGAGAACTTTACTGTGGGAAAAGAGGAGGTTCTACGGAAGTTGTGCTATAATTTTGGCAAAGAGAGGAACTACCGATACGGGAGAACTGCCATGACATTTGGAGAGACACTACGCAAGCTGTTGAATGATGCCGGTGTAAAGCAATTTCAGCTTGCTACGCGGCTTGGATATGATGTGTCTTATATCAGCCGCTGGATTAGTGGAGAAAAGGTACCATCAGTACGAAATAACAAAGCAATTTTTGATGAGATCGCAGCATATCTGGTTATATCCGGGGACGATAATGGAAGAAGTGCCATCTGTGAGGATTTTTCTCTTGACGGCAATCTGTCCGGGGATGAACTTGCGCATCGGATTTCGAGTATCCTTGCGGAGGCTTATGGAAGTCAGACGGAGAGCAGAGAACTGCAGGCAGAGCGTGCAGCCTCATCCAACTGTATGCTGCGGGCTGTGAAAAAATCCGTTATTGATCATAGCCGTCATGTAATCCGCGCCGAAGAGGCTGGAGAACAGCTTGCCGCAGGCGGCAAAGCCGGAAGCGGTGTACGGAATGAAGAATACGATGATAATAATTGCCGACAGCAGACAGAGAATATTATTCTTATCATGGTAGCGGCTGGAGAAGAACTGCGGGAGCGTATAGGAGTTTGTAATCTGCGAGTAGCGGCGCAGACGCCGAGCGGTAAAAAGCCAGTTCAGATAGGTCCCGATGGCAAGGCCGATGACGGTCCAGCCCACATCCGCCACTCCGGACAGGTAGGCGAGGCCGGGCAGGCCCATAAGAAGGTAGCTGGACATATCCGAAGCTTCGGCGCTCATGGCGGTTACAAGCGGGCTCAGCTGCCGGCCGCCGAGGTAAAAGTCGGACGTGGTTCGGCTCTGCTTTGCGTAGTGGGCACCGACCAGGATCATTCCCACCAAATAGACAAAAATGGTAATGCTTATGCAAATCTCTGCGCTGCTCATGCAATTCAACTCCTATATGGGGCTGCTTCTCCTTCCGGCAGACGATTCGGACGGAGCCCCCCGCTTCGATCCCGCGAAATGCGGGATATTTGCGTCCCGGCGGCCTTCCTTCGGGGAAAGCCGCCGCTTCTCTTTCTTCGAATTTTAAAGAATACGTGAATTATACAGAAAAAAGAAGCTGATTGCAATGCTTTTTTCCTTTAGCGCGCTAATTAACCACCGTAAAAAAGAGTTCGGGGAGCCGATGGGGCGAAAAAATTCGAAAATTTGGAAAAAACGTAGAAAACTGCGGCATTATCCGCGAATTTCTTGGGAAAATTTCCATGCAGACGTCCGGAGAGCAGCCGGGACGCTCCCTGCCTTTGCAGATAAAAAAGCGTATCGAAGAGGGAACCGGGAAAGCAGCGGCGGAAGGCAGGCGATCCGCAGGAAACGCCGGGGACGCTTTTCGATAGAAAAGAATCCGTTTCGTCGGGTTTGCGGGGTGCCGGGCGGCGGGGGTGTTCACGCAGGAGGAAAACAAGAGTATAATGCAGAAAAGGCGAAATTTGCGCAAGCAGGCAGCATGGAGGCGGAAGATCGGATTCCGCGGAGGAAAAATACATGAAGCTAACAGAGTACCTGGAAAAGGATCGGGACCGGCTGGAAAGCCGGCTGCTGCAGGCACGCACGCCCCTTGAAGCGCAGCAGACAGTTATGGAGCAGTACGACCGGGTTCTGTACCGGTTTAATGAAGACTGCGAAAGCGAAAGAGTGCGCAGCGAGGCGGCACACATGATCCAGACCGCCCGGATGAGCGTCGCTCTGATGAGCACGGCAAGCGAGGCGAAAGTCTGGAACCGGGAAGCGGAGAAGAAAGAGAAGAAGAAGGCGCCGGGAACGCTGTTCTGGCTGCTGCTGGTCCTGGGAATTGCAGCGCTTGCGGCAGGCCTCGGTGTGCTTCTGACCCGTCTGCAGGGGCAGAACGAAGCCGGGATCGCGGCGCTTGCCGCGGCTGTCGGCGCAGTGCTTCTGTTTTTCAGCGGGATGCGTCTGAAGCGGGCATCTCGGACTCCGGAGGAAAAGCCTGCCGAGCAGAAAGTGGAAATTCTGATTGACTCCAAGAGCGTACTGCGCACGATGCAGACCGTTCTGCAGACGATTGATCACAATCTGGAGCAGGCGCAGGAGGAGGAAAACTGGGCGATCAAGGCGGCACAGGATAAGCAGGACCGCGGGGGCCCCTCCGAGGACGAGCTGCAGCTTTACGCGAACCTGCTGGAGGCGGTGTGCAGCAAGGATGGAGATACAGCCCTGGAGGCGCTGGAGAACGTAAAATACTACCTCCACACACAGGGCATTGAAGCGGTTGACTACACGCCGGAGCATGACAGCTGGTTTGACAGGATGCCTTCGCACAGGCAGGCGACGCTGCGGCCGGCACTGACGCGCGACGGCAGGCTTCTGCGCAAGGGCCTTGCAGCGGGAGGAGAAAGCTGACATATGGACAGATATTTCGGATTTGATCTGGGGGATGCGGAAAGCAGCATCGCCCGGCTGAATAGAAATGACAAGGGCACGCCGGAGATCCTTGCGGTGCGGGAGGCGAAAAGCTTTATTACCGCCTATGCACGGCTGAAAACGGGGGAGATCGTGATCGGAGAGAGTGCCTGCTGGACGCCGGGAGCGGTGGAGCGGAAGCTCCGCTTTAAAAGCACCTATCTTACGAACCCGGACAGCCAGGCGGATATCCGAACCTTTGCGGCGGCGGTGCTGGGCGAGCTTTATCGTACGGGGGACCTAATAAAGAACGAGGACTGCTGCTTTTACATCGGCTGCCCGGCAGGATGGGGAAAAAACGATCGGGAGCACTACCGCGAGATCTTTGAGCGGGTCGGCTATCCGCCGCTGAAGATTATCTCGGAATCCCGGGCAGCGCTGATAAGCGCCTGCCAGTCGAAGCACCTGCAGGTCGGCTACGATATTCTTTCCAAACCCGTGCTGGTGGTGGATATGGGATCCTCGACAACGGATTTTGCCTATATCACAAACGGCAAGGAAGTCGAGCTGCAGACGGCGGGCGAGGTTTTCCTCGGCGGCGGCATCATGGACGAAATTCTTCTTCAGAGCGCCGTGGAGGCAAGTCCGCACCGGAAGCGGATTGAGGACGTTTTTTCCGTCAGCCAGCCTTGGAAAAACTACTGTGAATTTACCGCCCGCCGCCTGAAGGAAAAATATTTCTCCGATGAAGAATACTGGAAAAGCCACCGATGCAGCGAGTCCGTAGTCATAAGCTACAAGACTCCCGTTCGGCTGAAAATCACCATGAGCCCCGAGCTTGCGGAGAAAATGGTTGAGCAGCCGGCGGCCCGCCTGAACGGCAAATCCTTCCATGCGGTCTTTACGGAGTCTTTGCAGCAGGTGCGGGAGAAAATAAACGGCGATATGCCGGAACTTCTGTTTCTCACAGGCGGCGTATCCAAGCTGCCGGCTGTGCGCGCCTGGTGCGAAGAGGCATTTCCGGAAGCAGTGGTCATTACCGGCGCGGAGCCGGAGTTTTCCGTAAGCCGGGGGCTTGCCTGGAGCGGCAGCATTGATGAGGAACTGCGGCAGTTCAAGAAGGAGGTTCGGGAGCTTATCGAATCTTCCGCCGTCCAGGATATTGTGAAGGAGCATATTGACGATTTTTACCATACGGCGGTCGACGCTCTGGTCGGCCCGGTTCTGGAGCATGCCGCGCTTCCCGCCTTTGAGCGCTGGCGAAGCGGAGAAATCAAGCGTCTGGAGGATATCGATAACGAAATGCAGAAAGACATCGCGGAGTATCTGCATTCCGACGAAGCCAGAGAACTTCTGGTGCGGCCGATCAGCGACTGGCTAAAGCCTGTGGCAGCGGAGCTTGAAAAATATACAGTGCCCATCTGCATGCGGCACAACGTACCTTATACGGCACTGAGCCTTTCTTCCTATTTCTCCTATTCGGATGTAGACATTCATGTAGATGCGAAGGATGTTCTCGCCATGGAAGAGATTACCTGGATGATTAACGGCATCATATCCCTTCTGGTCGGTCTCCTCTGCGGCGGCGGCGGGGCCGCGATCGTTGCAAACGGCATCAGCGGCGTTCTCGCCGGCATCGTCATTTCGCTTGTCGTTCTGCTGGTCGGCAAGGAGCCGGTGCAGGCGGCGATTATGCATGCGGATATTCCGGTTTCCGTGCGAAAGCTTGTTCGAGAAAGCTATGTGAAGTCCCGTCTGCAGAAAGTCAGCAGCGAGGTCAAAGCCAATTTCTATGAGAAGCTGGAAACCGAGAAGAACGACGAAATATCGGAACATCTGGCGGATGATATTTCGCATCAAATTGAAGCCTGCCTGACGAAAATGGCGGAAGTAGTCGAAATTCCTCTTGGCTGACGGCGGAAAAGCCAGAGCGAAAACGGCGGACGTGCGGCTTCACGCAGTCGCGGAGAAAAACTTGAAAGCCCGGCGGTTCGCCGGGCTTTCGCGTGCTGAGCTCCAAGTTTCGGGCTTAGTCTTTTTCCAGGAGCCCTTTATAATAGCTGTCCGCCTGATAGAGGCATGCGACGGAGTTGTGCCCCAGGGCAAAATCCTTGACAACCAGAGTGGAAACCGGAGCTTCCGAATATTTGGAGAACAGCGCGTCGTGCCCGACGCACAGGCCGACGATCACGTTGTAATCGGTCCGGAAGCGGTTCAGAATTTTGGCCTGCAGAATGGGATTGCAGCTTGATTCGCCGGGATAGGGATCCTCTTCCGGAGGAACGTCGAGGTCGGCCTTATCCATTGTGCCGACCTTGCAGTTGATCCCGTACACGTCAAAGCCGTTGGCACGCAGAATCCGGCTGAAGGTCCGGGCTTCGTTCAGCAGCCCGTAGCAAGTTGCAATGCCGATTTTTTTGGCCCCGACACTGCGAAATAATCCCATCAGCATTTCAACGCGGGTCGCCTGCCCGCCGTGCAGTCCTGTCGGATTGATCTTCAGAAAGCCCTGCATGATCTTCAGATTTTCGGGCTTCCTGCTTTCCTCGCGCGCTTCCTCCCTTATTGCTTCAAATCGTTTCGACATGCAGTAATCGGGGAGCGTGCCATCGGCATCGGCGGAGCAGCGGATGCAGGTTCGAACGCCGCAGTCTGTGCAGTAAATATCTCTTTTCTTACTGGGGTCCATAGTTTTTTCCTTTCATTCACAAATAAAATTTTCTTCGAAATTGAATATCCAAGGTGCTCCGCATGCCGAAGGCGGAGGATTCCGCCTGGGCGGCGCCGATCCTCTTTCCTCTGCCCGATTCAGGCTCCCGCTGCATTTGCCGCTGCGGCGGCCTGCTCTTTCGCGTCCGCCTCTTTGCACTTTCGGATCGTCCGAAGCGTCATTGCAACCGCAAGTACGATGGAGAGAAGGTCTGCGACGGGCTGCGCCCATGCGAGACCGTTGATACCGATTACGGCTTTAAAGAGGAACACGGCCGGAATATAGATGATTCCCTGACGGCAGACGGACAGCCAAAGCGACGGCTTCGCCGCGCCGACAGCCTGCAGGGCATTGATCATCGCGTAATAGACGCCGAACAGCCATGCGGTAGAAAGCATGATTCGGGAGAAAGTAACGCCGAGGTCCAGCGCATCCGGCGTCGAAAGGAAGATCTGGACAAGCGGACGGGCGAAAATATAGCAGAGAAGAGTTACGGCGCCGCAGACGATCAGGCTGAAAATCGAAGTGAATTTCAGCGATGCCTGAAAGCGGTGCATGTTTTTCGCCCCGTAGCAGTATCCGAGAAGCGGCTGGGCACCCTGACCGATGCCGATGCCGATGACCGTAACGATCATCAGAATCTTGGCGCTCACGCCGTACGCCGCGACCGCGAGGTCTCCATATTCGGCCATCAGGCTGTTTGTAATCATCTGGGAGACACTCATGAGCAGGCTTCCGAGAGACGCCGGAATGCCGATCGCGAGCACGCCGGACGCGATATGATCGCCCATTCGGAAGTCCGCAGGGCGGATGCTGAGCGTAGATTTCCCGGTCCAGAAGTACAGCAGATAATAGAGCGCGCCGACAACATTTCCGATCACCGTCGCGATTGCCGCCCCGGTGATGCCCCAGTCAAACCAAAGGATCATGATCGGATCCAGGATGACATTGAGCAGATTGCCGATCAGCGTGCCGACCATTGCCTGCGTGGATCTGCCCTCGGCTCGGAGAATATTCGTGTAGCAGTTCGAGATGATAGAGAAGACGCCGCAGGCCGAGACGATCAGCAGATACGTCTTCGTATAGGACCAGGTTTCCTTGCTCGCGCCGAGAATCCGAAGCAGCGGATCGATGAAGATGATCATGAGCGCCGTGAATACGAGACCGACCGCTACGCCCGCCCACATGCAAAACGAGCAGACTTTTTTCGCATATTCCGTATCCCCGCGGCCGAGCGAACGGGAGATTACGGACGTGCCGCCCATGCCGAACAGCGTACCGAGGGACATATAGAGCAGGAAGACCGGCGTCGCCAGGGAGACCGAGGCAACCATATAGTCGTTATGGGTCTGCCCGATGAAAAAAGTATCTGCCAGATTGTAGACAAGCACCATCAGCATGGCGGCGATGGAAGGAATGACATTCCGCAGCACTGCGCTCGCCACGGAGCCTTCCAGGAAATTTTCCGCCGCGGAGTTTTTTTTCTTCGTCATGAATTGCTGCCTCCTCCGCTTCCCAATTCCTTTACACTGTCTAGATACCGGCAGATGCGCTCAAGATAGCCCTGGAACTGCTTTCTTTCTTCGTCGGTGAGCGGCGCGAAAACGGCGGCTTCCATCTTCTGCCGGCTGGCGCCGGCCTGTGACAGGAGCGCCCTTCCGGTATCGGTCAGTTCCGCGGTTTTTGCCCGGCCGCCCTCCGGCGAGGAGGCGACGCGAACAAGCCGCTTCTGACGAAGCCTGCGGATGAGACCGGAAACCGTCGGCTGGGAAGTGCCGAAATGCTTTTCGAGATCCCGGAGAGGGACCGGGCTGCCGCCTCCCGCCTGCAGATACTCCAGGTACATGAGCTGAGCGAGTGTGAGACCTTGCGCGGCAAGATCGCTGTTTGCTTCCTTGGCGATTCTGTCATGGATTTTCTTTATCATGAGACCGCAATCCGATTTGTATTCTGCCATTTTTCCGCCTTTCCACTCCATTAACATAGCGTGCTATCATAGCATGCTATTATAATAACCCCCCGCAAGAAAATGTCAATGCCTATTTCTGAAAAAAACGGTTCTTTGTCAAATGTTGGGGTAGAGATCTGGAGAACACTCCAGATCTCTACCCCAACATTTATTATAGAACCAAAAAAACGAAAACGGATGAAAAATCCAGAAGCAATTCCTGCCTTCATCCGGAAAGCGGGAAATCCGGAAAAGAAGCCCGCGCGGAACCCGGTATGCTGTCCGGCGGACGGCTGCGGAAGAACTATGCTTCTTCAGACGCCCCTTTTCCGCAACGCATTAAAAAGGATACGGATCGGGAGACGGTGCGTCCTTCGAGGCGTATGCAACCATGGGATCTCCCTTGCGGATGGCAAGGGAGACTGTCTGATAAAGAAGAACAGCGTCAAAGCGCGCACGGACTACCTGAAGCGTGGTTTCGTAGAAATCCCGGATTTCCCCGATAATTTCTCCGGAGATTAGAAGATCGCCGGGTTTTTTCCGGGGATACCAGCATCCCGACGCGCCCGCCACTGCATATTCCGCACGGGGCAGAAACGTCTGCACATAGCGGACGGGTTCGGGGCCATCCCTCAGAACCCCCAGAAAGCGAAGCATATTCCTGACATCCTGTGCGGCCGCTTCGGCTTCGGCATCGGACCAGGTTCCGCACTGCCCGCGCTCGATCAAAACCCCTGTTTTTCCAAGCACCGCGGCATAGCTGTACAGACCGTCCCGCAGACTGGAGGCAACGCAGTAGGGCATATTGGCATAGGCGGACAGTTCCCGGGAACGATGTGCAGCGGACGGATCGGCATCCGCTTGAATATAGGCGTGCGGCAGAAGAGCTTCATATCCCCCGCCGCTGTGCAGGTCGATTACAGCGTCCGAAAGAGAAAGCAGACGATTCACAATAGCCGATGCGAGACGCTCTGCTTCGGTCCCGTCGGGAGCACCGGGCAGGCAGTGGTTCAGATTCTTGCCATCGGAGGGGACGCAGCCGTTGGAATGCAGGAAAAAACCGGACAAATTGCAGCAATGGGCAAAAAGAATGCGCCCGGCGACATGCGCTGGATCCATGGCGGCGGCAAGACGTATAAGCGCCTGAACGCCGACTTCTTCCAGACTGTGGACGCCGGCGGAAACAAGCACGGTCCGGCCGGCGGCAGCCCCCTGGACTACGGTGAGAGGGATTCCTTCCGTTCCCGGTACAGAAAGAAGTTTGTGAAATTTTCCGTATTTTTTCATGGAGAATACCTGCTTTCAGCGAAAAGATGCGGAACGCAGCAGGAGCTTCGTGTATTCCTGCTTCGGATGGGCGACAATGTCCGCTGCGGTTCCTTGCTCGATGCAGCGCCCGTCCTTCATGACCACTACCCGGTCGCAAAGGGTGCTTACAAGGGCAAGGTCATGGGAAATGAAAATCATGCTCATGCCTCTCCCCCGTGCCAGAGAACGGAGAAGAGAAACAATGCCGGCCTGCACGGTGACATCCAGGGCGCTCGTTGCCTCGTCGCAGATCAGAAGCTGCGGACTCGCGGCCAGCGCTCTTGCGATCGCCGCCCGCTGGCACTGTCCGCCGGAAAGCTGAAATGGATAGCGGTTTGCAAGCTCCGGCGCGAGTCCTACATCGCGCATAAGCTCGTCGATTTTTTCTTCAATCTGCGGCTTGCTGCGGATACCGGCGAGATTTCGGAGCGTATCCCGGATGCTTTCCCGGATGCGCATCCGCGGATTAAAGGATGTCTCGGGATTCTGAAAAATTATCTGTTCTGCCTGATATAGTCCTTTCACATCCTTTTTCTTCAGGCGTGCAATGTCTTTTCCGCAGACTGTAATTTGTCCGCGGCTCGGTTTTTCCAGACGAAGGATCTGCCTTGCAAGCGTGCTTTTTCCGGAACCCGATTCGCCGACAATTCCAAGAATTTCCCCTTTTTCCAGCGCGAGGCTGACATTCTCTACAGCCCGGACGCGGACGCCGTTTTTCAGATACGTCTTTTCGATTCCAGATACCTGCAGCAATACCTCGGTTTTCTCCCGGCGGCGTTCCGTGCGGCAGAGCCGGGGAACATTGTTCAGCAGAAGTTTTGTATATTCTTTCTGCGGGGAGGCGATCAAAGCGTCCTTCGCACCGGCTTCCTCGATGCACCCATCATGCAGGATGACCAGTCGATCGGCTACTCTTGCCGCTGCAGCGATGTTGTGCGTGACGAGGAGAACGGAAGTTCCGAAACGCTCCCGCAGCAGAAGCATCTCTTCCAAGACCTGCTGCTGGCTGACAACATCCAGCGCCGAAGTCGGTTCGTCGGCGAGCAGGAGCTTCGGCTCCATGACCATGGCAAGAGCGATCGCGACACGCTGGCACATCCCGCCGGAAAGTTCAAAGGGACAGCTGTCCAGAATACGATCCGTATCGGCAAGCCCAAGCTTTTGAAACGTAGTACGCACCTGCTGCAGCGCTTCCTCATCGCCGCCGTTTCTGTGACTCCGATAGGATTCCAGAAATTGATTTCGGATTTTTCGAATTCGATTCATGGAAGTTGTTGGATTCTGGAAGATCATGCAGAGATCCTCTCCCAGAATTCTCCGGCGCTGCTCCGGGGAAAGCGCAATCATATCCTTTCCATCAAACCGGATGCTCCCCTTCATAACGGAGACGCCGAAAGAGGGAAGGCCGGCGATGGACTTCATCACGGTCGATTTTCCGGAGCCGGATTCTCCCACCAGAGCCAGAATCTGTCCTTTTTCCATTTCGAGGCTTACGTCCTTCAAAACCGGAAGGCTTCCATAGCCTGCGGTCACGGATTGCAGAGACAGAAGAGTCATTCCGCCGCCTCGCTTTCTCTGTATACGTCCAGCTTATCCCGCAGTGCGTCGCCCAGGTAATTGAATACCATGACGGTGAGAACTAGGGCCAGGGCGGGGTACAGCACCGTCCAGGGGGCAGTGACGAGCATCCCTCGCGCTTCGTTGATCATGGATCCCCATTCCGCGTTCGGAAGCTGCACGCCGAGGTTCAGGAAGGAAAGCCCGGCAAACCCCAGCATGATCGTCCCGACCTGTGAGGTCGAATAGGTCAGGAGCGTGGAAAAAACGTTCGGGAAGATATAGCGGCGCATGATGGCGGAATCGCTGCAGCCGGAAATGCGTGCGGCTAGTACGAATTCTTCCTTCTTCATAGCGATGACCCGGCTTCTAGCCAGGCGGGCATACGGAGTCCAGCTTGCAAAGCCCAGGGCCAGCATTGCATTGACCATGCCGCCGCCGAGCATCCCCGCGACCGCAATGGCAAGAACCATCTGGGGAAAGGCCATGATGCCGTCAATAACCCGCATGATGATCCGATCCAGCGCACCGCTGTAATAACCGCACGCGATTCCGACGGCGGAGCCGAATACGGCGGTGGCGAGCACCAGGAAAAGTGAGCAGAAAATAGACGTTTTGGCGCCGCACAGGACGCGGGAAAGAACGCAGCGGCCCATCGCATCCGTACCGAACGGGTATTCCGCACTGGGGGGCTGCCGCAGGCGGCTTACATCGGCGGCATTCGGGTCGTGCGGGGCGATCTGGTCGGAAAACAGGCTGACAAGTACCAGAAGAACCGCCAGCGCGAGGAAAATCCAGAACGTGCGTTCGGAATGCGTGTGCTTCATGGTTGCACCTCAGCTTTCCGTAACACGCGGATCCAGAAAACGATACGCGATGTCCGTCAGAAGATTGATTACGACATAGATCAGAGCAATATATACAACAAAACCCTGGATAATCGGGTAATCACGCGCCGTGATTGCATCCATCACAAGCTTGCCGACGCCGGGCCATTGGAAAATGGATTCAATAACCACGCTGCCGGTAAACAGGGAGCCGATGGAAAAGCCGATGACGGTCAGAATAGCCGACATCGAGTTATGAAGAACATCGCGGGTAAGAATCACGCGCCGGTGGACGCCCCGAGCCTGCGCGCCGATGACGTACTCCGAATTCAGCTGCTCCAGGACTTCGGCTCGAATCTGCTTTACGAATTTTCCGCATACCGGAAGGGACAGAGCAATGGTCGGCAGCACGAGTCCCTGCAGGCTGTCCCGGGCAAGGACCGGAAACCAGTACAGCCGAACACAGAAAACATAAATCAGCAGCAGTGCCACTAAAAAGGACGGGATGGAATTTGCCAGGAACGTGAGAAACCGGACCAGGATATCCCAGAACGAATTCTGCCGCACGGCGGAGAGAATGCCCAGCGGAAGGGAAAGCAAAAGAGACAGCAGCAAAGCGGACACGGCGACTTTGGCCGTCGTGCCCATTGCGGACCAGAGCAGATCGCTGACGGGGAGGCTGTAGGCGTAGCTTTCGCCCAGATCCCCCCGCAGAAAATTCCACAGCCAGCGTCCGTAGCGAACAAGAAATGGGTCATAGAGACCCATTTCCTGCCGCACCTGCTCAAGCGTTTCATCAGTAGGAACGATTCCCTGCGCGACAAGTTTTTTCTGCGCCGGATCGCCGGAAGCCAGATACATCAGGGAAAACGCGATAAAGGTTACAACCAGCAGGATTGGAATCAGCCGGAGCAAACGCTTCCCGATATATTTTAGTAGGTTCGATCCCTTCATATGCTGTAACGGTCCTTGAATGAGTAAAGTAGCATTTTTTGCATTCCGGCCGGCTCAGCCGCCGGAAATATCCGTATTTGCGTTGAGAAAATAGTAGCTTACAGGATTTGTCTCACTGCAGTGGCTGACGCCGCTGCGCATGCAGGTGGTTTTATTGAGCAGGGCAAGAAAGCCCATTGCCTCATCGTCAATCACATCCTGCTGAATCTGCTGCGCAAGCTCGGCGCGCCTGGCCGTATCCGTTTCCCCGGAAAGCTCGGCAAGCTTTGCGGAGGCGTCGTCGTTGTGGTATCCGCCTGCCGTGTACAGTCCGCCGCCGACGATTCGATCCATGAAGTAGTACGGATCTGCGGACGGATTTGCGATCATGCAGTACATTCCGATATCGAAGTCATGAGTCGTGATGTAGGTGCCGTCCGGATCCTCTGAAACGGTAAGCGTTGCCTTGATGCCCACCTTCTTCAGCTGTTCCTGCATCAGAAGCACGATTTTATCAATGGAGCGAGCCGCGTAATACGCGATGTCAAGTTCAATTTCCTGCCCGTCCTTTGCATAGTAGCCGTCCGCGTCCAGAGTATATCCAAGCCCCTCGATCAACTGCTTTGCCTTCTCCGGGTCATAGGGATTCTTCGTTACGTTTCCGAATACAGTATCCGGCCCGTAGGCGCCGATGGTGGGGCTTACAAGGCCGGAGAGCAGCGCACAGATCTCATCGGAATTGATGGCCATATTGATTGCTGCACGCAGATTCTTCTCCGGAAGCCGCTCCATATTGAGGTAGTAATAATACAGCCGGGAAGACGGTGTGGAAACGACAGTGTATTTCTCCGGAGCTTCCTGGAATAGCGCGAGGTCATTCGTCGTCGGTCCGATATAGGCGTCAATTTCTCCGTTCTGGAACGCCATGGACAGGGTATCCGCGTCGGCGACATACTTGCCTTCCACGCCGTCCAGCTTGACTTCACCGTCCCAATAGTTCGTATTCTTTACGGCTTTGATGGAAACGCCCGGGTCAAATTCCGTGACGGCAAAAGGCCCGGTGAAGAGGGCGGAATCACCGTCCAGAATTGCCATGGAGTAAGCCGGAGAAGTCAGAATGTTGGGGAGCGTGGCAATTGGTGTTTCGGCTGCAACAGTAAGTGTTTTTTCATCCACCGCTTTGATCTCCGCTCCGGCGAGCGGGGAGGAGTCAACAATTTCCGCTGCGTGCTGCAGGCTTTCTGCAGCCTTTTCCGCCGTCAGTTTCGTGCCATCGGAGAAAACCACATTGTCTTTCAGCGTGATGGTCCAGAGACTGCCGTCGGCTTCGGCGGATTCGGCCAGCCAGGGGGTTACGGAATAATCATCATTAATCCGGAATAAGGTTTCGGAAATCCCAAGGCAGGCAGTCCACCAGCCATTGGAATCTTTTGCCGGATCCAGGCTTGTGTAGGTGTTCGCAAAGAGATCCCCAATCCGCACAATTTTTTCTGCCCCCGGTGCCGACGAATTCGTATTGGCGGCTGAACCGCATGCGCAGAGGGCAAATGCCATGCACAGGGCGAGAACGGCGGCGAGGATTCTGGTGCGCATATTCTTTCTCGTATCCATTCTTCTCTTCCTTTCTTATCTATCAGTTTGCAAAGCGACGAAAACCTTCAGCGGAAAACCGGATTAGGCTCGCCCGGTCTGCGAAGAGCTTTCAAGGAAAAGTGTATGCAAAGTTTTCGGGAGGGGCAAGCCCCCAGGGGGGATGCGGCCGGAGAAAAACCGGCGGAACGGAGCAGAAGCATTCCGTTTTCGCCGGTTTTCCGAGTCGGCTCTGCGCGACGAAGAATCGGGCAGCCGACGCGTGCCTTGTCCCCCCGCGCACTTATTTTCTGCGGGTCATTTTGTGGCCGGAAACAATGGCCATAATGAGAGAAAAAAGAGCAAGGCCGGACCAAAAGGCATGGCGTCTAGATTTTTTCTTCAAACTTCATTCCTCCTGTATGCAATTTCCGGAAGAACCGGAGTATACTGCGATATTCTGACGTCCGCATTCGCGGAAAAATTTTCAGGACTTCAGAAGAACGCTGGCGGCGAAGCGGAGCGCGCCGCCGCCGGTTCCCTTGATCCGAACTGCGGGACCGCGCTCCGAAGTCTCCCGAAGAAGGGACAGGGTAAGAAGCTCTCCCTGCATTACCTCGCGGTGATAGTCGATCTGCAGGGCGGCGATTTCCGTTCCCTTTTCCGGACGCAGCGCGTCCAGGATATAATTTGCATATTTCGTGTTGTTGACATGCCCGTTGATGTCAAGGTCGGTAAATGCCGGCGTCACGGAGAACGTTTCCGTATCGGGAATATCCCGCCAGCGGATCCGGGGCATCCGCTCGGAAAAGACCCGCTCCTCCCGGAAGGAAATCTCCGGAAGAAAAATGCGGTCGGCAGAGGCGGCGCTTCGCGTTTCCATGTTCATGCAGAGCCACTCCGAATCGCCCTTCGCAATGCAGGCGCCGGTTCCGGGATCCTCCATACGGTATTCCCGCAGGCAGCCGAAGCCTGCCGGAGCGTGCGGCCAGGTGCAGACACGCACCTTCTGGTACATAGCGGCGGAACCGGTAATCTCAATGCGCGTTCTTGCAACAACCCAGACAAGACCGCGGGAAACCATCGCCGAATAGCCGACGCCCAAGGGAACAGCGTGATCCCCGGCGGCGTCCTGAAACAGATCCAGAACCGTCGTCACGGAAAGCTGTCCGAAACAGTTAATATCCGTTGCGCGGATATAGTATTCCTTTTCAAGATAAGCGTCCATGGCCGATTCTCCATGCGAATGCAATTTCTCTTATTTTAAAGCCTGCCGGCGATGCCGTCCAGAGACGAACGCAAAATTCTGCCTGTGTGCTTCCATTTCGCTCTTGAGCTGCCGCCGCATAGATGCTATACTTGCTCCAAAGATTGTTTAAAAAATAACAAATATACGCAGGAGGAATTCTATGCAGTACACCATCGAGGGCGGAAATCTGCCCATCGCGATTCTGGAGCTGACGGAGGGGGAAAGCGTGGCGACGGAAGCCGGAGCCATGTCCTGGATGTCGCCGAACATGCAGATGGAAACGAAGGCCGGAGGCATGAAAAGGCTTCTGGGAAGGGCCTTTTCCGGCGAAAGTCTGTTTGAGAACGTCTATACGGCGGTGGGAGGCAAGGGACTTTTGGCGATGGCTTCAAAGTTCCCCGGAAGCATCCGGGCCTTTCATGTCCGTCCGGGAAGCAGCATTGTTCTGCAGAAGCGCTCCTTTCTGGCGCGGGAGACTGGGGTAAACCTGTCGGTCTTTTTCCAGAAGAGCATCGGATCGGGTTTTTTCGGCGGCGAGGGATTCATCATGGAAGAACTTCGCGGCGAGGGGCTCTGCTTCGGGGAGTTTGACGGTTCCGTCATCGAGTATGATCTTGCCGAAGGGCAGGAAATCATTGTAAGCACTGGCTGCCTTGCGGCAATGACCGCCACCTGCTCCCTATCAATCCAAGCGGTTCCCGGAATCAAGAATGCCCTTTTCGGCGGCGAAAGCCTCTTCAATACCAGAGTTGCGGGACCCGGTCATATCTGGCTGCAGAGCATGCCGCTTCCGGAGTTTGCCGCGGCAATTGCACCGCTTCTTCCGCAGAGTGGAAACTGACTGGGAAAGGCCGCGGAAAAAATGAGAAATACGAACGGAAAATGCATCGGAATCATTCCGCTCTGGGACGAGGAAAAGAAGAGTCTATGGATGCTTCCGGGCTACATGGAAGCAATTTTGGAGCAGGGCGCGGTTCCCGTCGTACTGCCTTTAACAAACCGAAAGGATCGGCTGGCGCAGATCGCCGGAAGCCTGAACGGTCTGCTGCTTCCGGGCGGACAGGATGTGGACCCGGAACTGTACGGGCAGAAGCCGCGGGAGCCGACTGGAGAGATCTGCAGGGCGCGGGATGAGATGGAAAAGCTGCTGCTGCGCATGGTGCTGGAGCGGCGGGTGCCGTTTTTCGGCATCTGTCGGGGACTGCAGCTTCTGAACGTTTTCTGCGGAGGAACTCTGTACCAGGATCTGCCGCAGGAACTGGGCGGAAAGGTGCAGCATGGAGCACGGGAAAAAGGGAAGAACAATCTGCACGATGTGCGGATTCTTCCCTTCACGCCGCTGGATCAGATTCTCCGCTCCCGCGAAATTACAGTAAGTTCCTATCATCATCAGGGAATCCGTGAACTGGGACACGGGCTGCGGCCTATGGCCAAATCCGCCGATGGCCTGGTCGAGGCAGTGTGCATGCGGGATTATCCCTTCGGAATTGCCGTGCAGTGGCATCCCGAGCTGGATTTCAAGACGTCGGAGTCCAGCCGGCAGCTGTTTGCCGCCTTTGTGCAGGCGTGCGGCTGACCGCTCCGCTGCGGCTTGCACCCTGTGATAGAATGGAAGAACCTGCGGGGGACGGTCCGGAACCGGCAGCGGGAAACAGATCGGCCCCGGAGGGAAAACCGCGGGATGCGCAGCGCATGGGGGACAGCATGAAAAGGATTCCCAGGGATGCCAAGGGAAGATGGGCAAAGCTTCTGCTGTGCGGAATCGTTCTGGTTTACGCCGCAATGCTTCTGCATATTGTCTTCTTCAAATACGGGGAAAATACGGAAGGCCCCAGCCTCAACCTGGAGCCTTTCTGGATTTTTTCCCTGCTTCGCTACGATGCGTACCGGACGATGGGAATAATAAACATTCTGGGGAACATCGCGCTTTTTCTTCCTATGGGGATTCTTTTTTCCTACGGCTTATCGGACGGGAAGAAGGGATGGCTTTCGATTCCAGCCTGCCTTCTTGTCAGCGCCGTCTTTGAGCTTCTGCAGTGGACCACCGGCACAGGCGCAACGGACATTGACGACATAATTCTCAACACGGCAGGCGGCGCTTTGGGCGCGGCGATCTATTTCTGGATCCTTCGACGGGCAGATGCCGGAAGACCTTATCCCTGGGCGCTCATCGGAGCTCTTCTCATATTCGGCATTGTGGGAGGAATTTTCTTTTATGCCTATGCACCGGCAGTTTTATTCCCCTGAGCGCGGCATAAAAATCCCGTACTTTTCCGAACGAAAAAGCAAGAAATTCTTTCAAAATGAATAAAAAATATTCATTTTCCACTGCTTTCCCCGTTCTTCACAGAATCCTCTCGCCGGAATTGTGCAAATTGTCGGGAATCGACCGGAACTTCATTTCCTCTTGCAATGAAGTGCGTTTGTGAGTAAACTTTATAGAGAGTTTGCATTATTCCCGGAATAATATTTACAAGATTTCAGTACGGATCCCCGGGCTGCGGGCTCTTCAGAAAATGCATATTCAGGAATCTCTTCCTGCAGATTGTACCGCTTGGCGCATCGGAAGAGAAGTCGAAGTATGCGGGAAATATTGGGATGTAACGGACATGAACAGCAAAACACTCAAATACATTGTAAAGAGAATCATTCTTGCCATCTTTACCATATGGGTTGTTATTACACTGACGTTTTTTATCATGCACGCCGTACCCGGCGGCCCCTTTGTAAGTGAGAAAGGCGTATCCGAGAGCGTAATGCGAGCCATGGAGGCAAAATACGGACTGGACAAGCCCCTGGGAGAGCAGTATCTGACATATCTGAAGGATGCGATCCACGGGGACTTCGGACCGTCTCTGAAGCAGAGAGGCCGGCAGGTCACGGATATTATCCATGACGGCATGAAGACTTCCGCCAAGCTTGGCGTAATCGCTGCAGCCTGCGCAATGATCCTCGGCATTGTACTGGGATCTTCGGCGGCGCTGCACAGGAACACGGTGTTTGACCGGGTGATTATGGTCTTTACTACGGCTTTTGTCTCGATGCCGTCGTTTATCATGGGCTCCCTGCTGCTGGTAATTTTTGCCGTCCAGCTCCGATGGGCGCCGGCTAACGGCGCGGCGCAGGGCGGCTTGATCCTTCCCGTGATTACCCTTATGCTTTACCCGATGGCGTACATCACCCGTCTTACCCGTTCATCCATGCTGGATGTCCTGGGCCAGGACTATATCCGTACGGCACGGGCTAAGGGCGTGCCCCGGAAGGGAATCATCTACGGGCACGCACTGAAAAACGCACTTCTGCCGGACATCACGTATTTCGGACCAATGCTGGCCGGCATTGTTACCGGCTCTCTTGTTGTGGAGCAGATATTTGCGGTACCGGGCATCGGGCGGGCTTTCGTGCAGAGCATCCTGAACCGCGACTATACGCTTATAATGGGCACGACGATTGTTCTGGCAACTTTAATCGTAATCATGAATCTGATCAGCGATCTCCTCTACAAAGTCGTTGATCCCCGCATTACATTGGAATAAGAGAGGGGAGCGCTGAATGAATCCGAACATTAAGAGACTGAGCATGCAGGTGGATCTAAGCGAATTTACGCCTGCTTCGAGTGAAGAGAAAGAATATATGGTCCAGATGCGGGAGTCTACCACCGCCTTCCGGGACGGCGTGCGCCGGCTGCGGAAGAACAAGGTAGCCATCGTTAGCTTCTGGGTTATCGTTTTTATTACGCTTTCCGCCATATTTATTCCCATGTTCTGGCCGTATTCCTACGGCGCCATGCTGGGCGTGCAGCCGGGCAAGCCGGTGGATGCCTCCTACAACAATCTCAAGCCCTTTGAGTACTCCACGACGGAGCAGGAGATGATTGCGCAGGGTCAGCATGTGACGCCGCACATCTTCGGAACGGACTCCAGCGGCCGCGACTATTTCATCCGCGTTGTATACGGAACGCGCATTTCCCTGGCGGTTGGCTTTTTCGCCAGCATTATTGTTCTGATTATCGGACTTCTTATCGGTTCCATTTCCGGCTACTGCGGAGGAATCGTGGATACGATTCTCATGCGTATCGTCGATATCATCTATTCCCTGCCGGACATGCTGATGGTCATTCTGCTGGCGGCGGTTTTGAAGACCCGGCTGGAGGGACGGCTGGGAGGAACAATTTTCGCCGGCATCGGCGCGAACATTCTGGCCCTGTTCATAATCTTCGCACTTCTCTACTGGGTGTCTATGGCGAGACTGGTCCGCGGGCAGATCCTTTCCCTCCGGGAGCAGGAATACGTTCTTGTGGCGCAGGCAAGCGGAGCCCGGGGCAGCTGGATTATCCGCAAGCATCTGCTTCCGAACTGCATTTCCGTCATAATTATTTCAACGGCACTGCAGATCCCCAGCGCCATTTTCACGGAAAGCTATCTGTCCTTCCTGGGACTGGGCGTCAACGCGCCTATGCCGTCGCTTGGATCGCTTGCGTCCGATGCGCTGAACGGTCTGACATCCTACCCGTACCGCCTGGTCATTCCGGCCCTGGTCATTTCGCTGATTGTACTGTCGCTGAATCTGTTCGGAGACGGTCTGCGGGATGCGTTTGACCCGAAACTGAACAACTGAGGGGGGCGGCAAGATGGCATTACTGGAAGTAAAAGATTTACATACCTCCTTCTTTACGGACGCAGGCGAGGTCCGCGCCGTAAACGGAGTGTCCTTCAATCTGGAACGCGGCAAGATACTGGGAATCGTCGGGGAATCCGGCTCCGGGAAATCCGTGACGGCCTATTCGATCATGCAGATCCTCGCGCCTACCGGAAAGATCGTTTCCGGCTCTGTGCTTTTTGACGGGCAGGAGCTTGTCAACGCGGGCGAAAAGGTGATGCGGGATATCCGCGGAAACCATATCTCCATCGTTTTTCAGGATCCGATGACGAGCCTGAACCCGACGTACACGATCGGGCGGCAGCTGCGCGAAGCGATTACGCTGCATACGGACACCTCCAAGGAGGACGCCAATAAGCGCGCGGTGGAGCTTCTGCGGATGGTCAACGTAAACGAACCGGAAAAGCGCGTCAAGCAGTATCCCTATGAGTTTTCCGGCGGAATGCGGCAGAGGGTTATGATTGCGATGGCGCTTGCCTGCGAGCCGGACATTCTGATTGCCGATGAGCCGACCACGGCTCTGGACGTAACCATCCAGGCCGGAATACTGGAGCTTCTGCAGGAAATACAGGCCCGCATCGGCATGGCGATTATCCTGATTACCCACGACCTGGGCGTCGTGGCGCAGCTCTGCGATGATATTATCGTCATGTACGCCGGCTCCGTCTGCGAGCGCGGCACGGCCGACGAGATCTTCTACAATCCCTGCCATGAATATACGAAGGGTCTGCTGCGGTCCATTCCGACGATGGACAACAACGGACAGCGGCTGCAGCCGATCGAGGGCACTCCCATCGACCTGCTGAACATGCCCAAGGGATGTCCTTTTGCGCCGCGCTGCGACAACGCCATGAAAATCTGTATTCATGATCGGTGCGAGGAACTGGAAATCAATGAGGATCACCGATCCTCATGCTGGATGAATGTAAAGAAAGCGGTGGAAGAAGATGCAGAAGGAAATGTATGAAAAAGAGCCCCTGGTGCAGGTTCGGCATCTGAAGGAATATTTCCCTATTTCCACCGGCTGGTTCAAGTCCAAGCCCCTCAAGGCGGTGGATGATGTTTCCTTCGATATCTACCCCGGCGAGACGCTCGGGCTGGTCGGGGAGTCCGGCTGCGGAAAAACGACGGCGGGACGCGCGATCCTGCACCTGTATAAGCCGACGGACGGGGAAATCTGGTACAAGGGAAATCCCATAAAAACGAAACAGGATCTGCGGCAGTTCCGGACCAAGGCTACGATGGTCTTTCAGGACCCGTACTCCTCCCTGGACCCCCGAATGACCGTCGAGGACATTATCGGGGAACCGCTGGACATCAACAAGATGTACACCAGCCGTCAGGAGCGCCGGGACAGGATTCTGCAGCTCATGGACTATGTCGGTCTGAACTCGGAGCACGCAGCCCGCTACCCCCATGAATTTTCCGGAGGACAGCGGCAGAGAGTCGGCATCGCCCGGGCGCTGGCGGTAAACCCGGACTTCATAGTCTGCGACGAGCCGGTTTCCGCCCTGGACGTTTCCATTCAGGCGCAGGTTATCAATATGTTTGATGAGCTGCAGGAAAAAATGGGCCTGACATATCTGTTCATCGCGCACGACCTGCTGGTGGTCCGGCACATATCGGACCGCATCGCGGTGATGTATCTGGGGCGGCTGGTGGAACTTGCCAGCGCAGCGGAGATTTATGAGGATCCGTTCCACCCCTACAGCAAAGCTCTTATTTCAGCGGTTCCGGCGCCGGATCCGAAAACGGCGCGAGCCAATAAGCGAATCCCGCTGATCGGCGAGATTCCGAGCCCGCTGAATGCCCCCTCCGGCTGTCCGTTCCGGACCCGCTGCCCTTACGCGCAGGAGCGCTGCGCGGAGGAAGTTCCGGAATTGCGGGAAGTGCAGAAAGGCCGATTTGTTGCCTGCCACCGCGTAGAGGAATTAAACTGACGGAGCCGGCCTCTCCGGGGACAGAAAGCATCCTTTTGTTTTACCCGCCGCGGCTGTGGAAAACAGGCGTTCCGGCCGCTCGGCGCGTAAATAGAAATCCCTCCGGAATACACGGAGAGAAAGAAAATTACTGAAGAAAGGAATATGAAAAAGATGAAAAAAAGCAGAATAGTTGCTCTTGCTCTGTGCCTTGCAATGCTTGTCTGCCTTGCTGCGTGCGGCGGCAACACGGACACGTCCAGCAGCGCGTCCCAGATAAGCGTATGCTTGGCTTCAGAGCCGCAGACGCTGGATCCGGCGCTGAACAGCGCTGTTGACGGCGGCACGGTCTGCGCCCATTTGTTCTCCGGCATAAGCCGCTGGGCGGATGACGGGCAGGGCGGTGTGGAACTGGTTGCCGACTGCGCCGAAGAGCTGGTTGAGCCGGTTATCAACGCGGACGGAACCGCCACCTATACCTATACTCTGCGGGACGGACTGAAATGGTCCGACGGACAGCCTGTAACCGCCGGCGATTTCGTTTATTCCTGGCAGAGAGCCTGCAGCCGCGAGCTTGCAGCGGACTACGGCTACATGTTTGAGGTCATCAAAGGCTATGCGGAAATCTGGGAAGATGACGCGAGCGGCAATCCGGTCAATCCGGACGCCAAGCTGGCGGTCGAAGCACCCGACGAAAAGACCCTGGTTGTGACCCTGGTAAACGAAGTACCCTACTGGAATGAACTGCTTGCCTTCCCCGCCTATTACCCGGTCCGGGAAGATGTTGTCAGCAACGAGCAGTGGGCGACCGATCCTTCCACCTATGTTGGAAACGGACCGTACACCATGGACAGCTGGGAGCACAACTCCGTTATCACCCTGAAGAAAAACGAGAATTACATCGACGCGGACAAAATCACGATGGACACCATCAACTTCTATCTGTCTGATGATTCCAACAACATGCTGACGAACTTCAAGAATGGAGATTGGCAGCTGATTGATGATGTTCCGACGAACGAAATCGCAACCCTGAAGAACGATTACCCGGATGAGTTCGTAGTCAACGGACAGCTCGGCACCTACTATGTGTGCTGGAACGTCAACGAAGACATCCTTCCGGCGGACAGCGGACTTACCGGCACGGAAGCGGAGAAAGCAAGAGAGGAAATCCGCAATGCTATTTCTCTGCTCTTTGACCGCAACCATATCGTAAATGATATCGCCCAGGGCGGCCAGGTACCGGCCTCCTCCTTCGTCTCCATGGGCATGACCGACGCGGACGGTTCCCAGTTCTATGAGAACGCGGGCAGCAGCAGCGATTACAATGGATACTACGACGTTTCCGAGGATGCGCTGCAGAGCAACTTCAACACGGCGGTTGAAACGCTGAAGAAGTACTACACCTATGACGAAGCTTCCGGCAAGTTTACCAACATACCGTCATTCACCTATCTGTACAACACGTCCGAAGGACATAAGGCGATCGCAGAATACCTGCAGAGCGCACTTGCCTCGATCGGCATTGACATGCAGCTTGAGAACCAGGAATGGAACACCTTCCTGGAGACTCGTAAAGCCGGCGCCTTTACCATCGCCCGCAACGGATGGCTGGCGGATTACAACGACCCGATAAGCTTCCTGGATATGTGGACGACGAATTCGGGCAACAACGACGTGCAGCTCGGCAAGGGCGCCAATGCGGAGATGAAGGCTTACAGCCTCGATCTTACGGATCTCGGCTATGAAACCAAAGTCACGGACGGCACCTGGGCGGAGACCTATGACGTCCTGATTTCGGACGTCAAGACCTGCACGGATAAGACGACCCGCTATGAACTGATGCACCGCGCAGAGGACCTGCTGATGAGCACCGGCACCATCTGCCCGCTGTATTACTACACGGATCTGTACATGATTTCCTCCAGCGTGCACGGCTTCTACTCCAGCCCGCTTGGATTCAAGTACTTCATGTACTGCACGGTCGATGCCTGATCCGGTACGCACCGGTTCAACATCGGAATGAAAAACAGGAAACCGCGTCTTCGGACGCGGTTTCTTTCCTTCAGGGGGCATTTCCGTTCCGTCGGAAAAGGCCCCTTTCTTTCTGCCGAATTGGGCGTAGAATGGAGAAAAACAAAAAAAGAGGTACGGACTGTGAAATTTACGATTGCATCGGAACTGAAGAAGCTCTGGCCGAACACAGCGCTTGGAATTGTGCGCTACGAGGCGGAAGTGGCGGAAAGCTCGGCGGAAGAGCTTGCGGCGTTTGACGGCCTTGCCGCGGAACTGGGAAACCGTTACCATCTGGAAGACATAGCAAAGATTCCGCACATTGACGCAACGCGGAAAGCCTACCGGGCCCTGGGAAAATCACCCCACGAATACCGCAACGCGGCGGAAGCGATGCTCCGGCGCGTTGTAAAGGGGAGCGGCCTTTATCACATCAACAATGTTGTGGAGATTAACAACTACATTTCCATCGCCTCCGGCTATTCCATCGGATCCTACGACGTCCGCGAGCTGCACGGCAGCGTGCGGCTTCAGCGCGCGGAGCCGGACTCCCATTATGACGGCATCGGGAAGGGGAGCGTGAACATCGGCTGTCTGCCGGTGCTGTATGACGATCAGGGGGCGTTCGGAAACCCGACCAGCGACAGCCGCCGAGCTATGATCCGCGCGGGAAGGCGCAGCATCGCATCGGTTCTCTACTCCTTTGACGGAAGGGAGGACCTGGACCGGTGGATGACGGAATTTGAGGATCTGCTGCGGAGATTCTGCTCGGTTTCAGAGGTACAGAAGGAGATTGTCGCCGAATGAGGCAGACGGAAAAAAGCGCAAGGACCCGGGAACACCTGAAAGGCTCTCGGGCTTTTTTCCCTTTCCGGGCGCGGAGGAATGTAGAAAAAAGCGAAAATCGTTACGATCTCATAACAGTTTCGTCACAATTGCTTCCTATAATGTACGCGGTTAATCAGGCGGCCTGCCATTGTGCACCGCAGAGGAGTGATGTCTTTGATCGAAGTTTCTCATCTTACGAAAAAATACGGCGGACATACCGCAATATCGGATCTGTCTTTTACGGTGGAAACCGGGCAGATTTACGGGTTTCTGGGGCCGAACGGCGCTGGGAAAAGTACAACATTGAATATTCTGACCGGCTGCCTTGCCGCAACGAGCGGGGAGGTTCGGATCGACGGACTGGATATCTATGAAGATGCGGATAAGGCAAAGCGCCGCATCGGGTATCTTCCGGAAATTCCTCCGCTGTATCTGCATGAAACGCCGGCGGAATACCTGCGCTTTATTGCCGAGGCAAAGGGCGTTCCGAAAAAGGAGCGCGCCGAGCAGATCCGGAAGGTCATGGAAGTCACCGGCATTGCCGACGTCGCGGACCGTCTGATCAAAAATCTCTCCAAGGGATATCGGCAGCGAGTCGGCATTGCGCAGGCGCTTCTGGGAAATCCGGAGACGATAATTCTGGATGAGCCGACGGTCGGCCTGGATCCGAGGCAGATTATTGAAATCCGAAATCTTATCCGGGAACTTGGAAAGGAACATACCGTAATTCTCAGCAGCCACATTCTCTCCGAAGTACAGGAGGTCTGTCAGACGATCCTGATCCTGTCGCATGGCCGGCTGGTCGCCTGCGATACGCCGGAGAACCTGGAAAAACTTCTCAGCAGCGGCACCGTCGTGAAAATCAAGGCGGCGGGAGATGCGCAGAAGCTGCATTCTCTGGCTGCGGAAATGCCGGCGGTTCTTGCCTGTGAAAGCAGCTCGGGCGAAGGCGAAGAGGGAGTCTTTACGGCGGAGCTGAAGGTGCGCACGGGCGAGGAAGACGAAGTCTGCCGAAATCTCAGCCTGGCACTGGGAAAGGAAGGCATTGCACTTCTTTCCATGACGGCCGAAAGTGCGAGCCTGGAAGATGTATTCCTGGAGCTTACCCGTGAGGAAGACGCTGCGCAGGAGGATGGCGGTACGAAGCCAGTGCCGGAGGAAAACGCGAAGCCAGTGCCGGAGGAAAACGCGGAGCCTGTTCCGGAGAATGAAGCGGACGGGGAGCCCGACCGAGGCAGCGCCGCGCAGGAAGAAAAGGAGGATGGAGAATGAAAGCAATCTACAAACACGAAATGGCCTCCTGCTTCCATACGCTTTCCGGCTATATTTTCATAAGTTTTCTTCTGTTTTTCGCCGGGATTTTCACTTATGCCTACAACCTGCACGGGGGATATGCCAGCTTCCAGAATGTTCTGGGCGGCATTACCTTCGTATTTCTTGTGATTGTGCCGATTCTGACCATGCGAAGCTTTGCGGAGGAAAAGCATCAGAAAACCGATACGCTGCTGTACTCACTGCCGGTGAAAATGCCGCAGGTGGTTCTGGGCAAATTTTTTGCTTTAGTTACGATCCTTGCCATGGCGCTTGCGGTGGTAGCCCTGATTCCGCTGCTGCTTTCCGCTTACGGGAATGTGAATATGGCATCTTCCTACGGGGCACTGATTGGATTTCTTTTCCTGGGGGCGGCGCTCATATCGGTAGGGCTCTTCACTTCCTCCCTTACGGACAGTCAGGCGGTTTCCGCAGGCGTTTGCTTCCTGCTGCTTCTGGTAAATTATTTCCTTTCCAGCCTGTCCCAGTACGCTTCTTCTACCTCTGCAGCGGCGCTGCTTCTGAGTACGGTGCTTGTGCTCATGATTGCCCTTCTTTTCTGGATGATGACGCGAAGTTCCTACATCTCCGTCCTGGTAGGGCTGGTTTTGGAAGCGGTTCTTCTGGCGCTTTACGTCATAAACAAGGACTGGTTTTCCAATACCGTTCCCAGCATTATGAAGAAGCTTTCTCTCTTTGACAGCTATAATACGCTGCTGAACGGCGTGTTCGATTTCACCGTGATCGTCTACTTCCTTACGGTGATGGTATTTTTCCTGTTCCTTACGGTACAGTCAATGGAGAAACGGAGGTGGAGCGATTGAGCTTGAAACCGGAAAATAAGCGCCCGGACGAGGAGACATCGTCCGAACGGACGGAGGAATCCGCAGCGCTCGAAGAAACGCAGAAAACGAAAAAAGACGCGGAAAATTCCGGAAAGAACCGCGTTTCCGATACGCTCCGCCGGCAGACCGGCACAAAGCGCTTTCGCATCGGGGGATACAGCACAGCTGCGATCCTGCTGGTGCTGGCGATCTGCATTGCCGTCAATGTGCTCATGGGAGCTCTTCCTGCCACGGCTACGCAGATTGATACGACCTCCAACGGCATTTACAGCCTTTCCGATGAGACGGTGCAGCTTCTGGACGGACTGCAGCAGGAGGTTACCGTCTACTGGATTACCCGCGAGACCCAGCAGGATGAAATGCTGGGACACCTTCTGGAAAGGTACGAAAGCCGCAGCGAAAAGCTCACCGTCAAGAGGATTGATCCGGAACTGAATCCTACTTTTTCCCAGCAGTATACCTCCGAAACGGTTACGGAAAACAGCCTGATCGTTGTAAGCGGCGATCGAAGCAAGTATGTGGACTATTCCGGATTTTATTCCTATGATTACTCCAATGCGGAGTCAACGGGATCGGTCGGCGTGAATTTCGAAGCGGAAAACAGCATCACCTCCGCTATTTCCTATGTAACGAGCTCCAGCCTTCCGAAAATATATACGCTTACCGGCCACGGGGAGGAGAGCCTCTCCTCCGCATTTACCGATGCGGTAACGTCAAGAAATATGGAAGTTGCGGAACTCAATCTTGTTTCCGCGGGCAGCGTGCCCGAAGATGCCTCCTGCATCCTGATAGATGATCCCAAGTCGGACATTTCCACGGAGGAGAAAACAGCCCTTGCGGCGTATATGGCAGGAGGAGGACGGATTTTTCTTCTGACGCAGCCCAATAACGGAGAAGACTGGGCGAATCTCGCAAGCCTTCTTTCCGGCTATCAGGTGTCTAAATCGGACGGCATTGTCGTCGAAGGAGACGACGGCCATTACGCAGCCTATACCAACGGCCCGCTGTTTCTCCTTCCGAACCTGGAATCCCATGAGATCACGGAACCTCTGCGGCAGAATAATTACTACGTCCTGGTGCCGATAGCCCACGCAATTACCGTCGCCGACGAACTGCGCGACGGGCTGACCGTAACGCCGCTTCTGACGACTTCCGATCAGGCCTATTCCAAAGCGGCCGGGTTCGGCATGACCGTTCTCACAAAAGAGGAGGGGGACACGGACGGACCTTTTACGCTGGGCGTCGCCATCGAGGATGTAAATGAAAACAGCCGGATGGTCTGGATCGCCAGCGCCTACCTGCTGGACGATGATACGAATACGCAGGTATCCGGCGGAAATGAGGATCTGTTCCTCAATGCACTCAACTGGCTCTGCGGGGAAACGCAGACCTACGCAATCCACGCCAAGTCCCTGAGCTCGGAGAAGCTGACGATGAGCAGCAGCACGGCGTCTACCTGGGGCCTGGTTCTGGTCTTCGTACTGCCTCTGGCAATTCTGGCCGTCGGCATTGCGATTGTAGTGATAAGGAAAAAACAATGAAGCGATCCACGAAAATTATTCTGCTTCTGGCGATTCTGGCCGCGCTTGTTGCGGGAATCCTTCTTGTCCGGAAGTGGACGGCGCAAGGCGAGGTCGAAGAAACCGCGTCCGTGCCCGTCTATTCCACAGACAGCGCCTCCATTCAGCGCCTGACGTGGACCTACAACAATGAAACGGTATCCTTCTCCCGGGACGGAGAGAATTGGGTTTATGAAGACGACTCGGAGTTTCCCACGGACGCCAGCTATCTGGATGCCATGACCTCCACGCTTGCCTCCATTGAAGCCGATCGCGTGATTGACGATCCGGGAGATCTGGCGCAGTATGGATTGGAGGATCCCATCTGCTCCCTAACGGTGGAAACAGCCTCCGGCACGGCGACCCTGCAGTTCGGGGACGAGAACACCATCAGCAGTGAGCGCTATCTTACAAACGGGGACGGGAAAGTCTATCTTGTGAAGGCGGAAATCCTCTCCAGTTTCAGCTACAATCTGCTGGATGTCGTAAAAAAGGAAGCAGTTCCCGAAATGCAGAATGTCAGCCGCTTCGTGATCCGACGCGCTGAAGATACGTTGACGCTGGTTTATACCGAGCAGGAGGAAACCGGATCCGCTTCTGCCAGCGATGCAGGGACGACGAAGGAGACCGGGACATCGGGCACGTGGAGCGTGGAAACCGACGGCACGCAGACGGAAGTGGATAACGCCAAAGCTGTACAGCTGAAAAACAACGTGGTGTATCTGAGCTGGCTGAAGTGCGTCAATTACAAGGCTTCGGAATCCGAGCTGGAGGAGTACGGATTTCTGCCGGAACCGGCCGTGTCTGCGGAGATTCAATACTCCGACAGCGAGGGAACAGCGCAGACTTTTACCCTGGAACTTGGAAATTACACCGGGGACTACTGCTACGCACGCATCGCGGGTTCCCAGATGGTTTATCTTGTGAAAGCGAGCATTGCGCAGAATCTTCTGTCTGCAACCGCAGAAACGCTGGCGGCTTCCTGATTGCCGGCCTGCGGATCGGAAGCCAGAGAAAACGAAAAATGATAAAATCCCAGCTCGGACCGGAATCCGAGCTGGGATTGCCTTCTAAAGGCTGGAACAGGAAGTCGTTAGCTTAGTTATTTTCCGAGTTCAGGACTTTGGCGATGATATCCATGGCCTCGTCCAGAATCGGCTTTGTATGGGTGGCCATGTAGCTTGTCCGCAGCAGACATTCACTGGCCGGCGTCGCAGGAGGAAGAACCGGGTTCACGTATACGCCTGCCTGAAACAGAGCCTTGTCCTTTCGCAGGGTGTTTTCAACCGTTCCGGTATAAAGCGGAATGATCGGCGTCGGAACGCCGGCATCGGATTTCCGGATTTTCACTCCGCGGGCGGTAAAGCCTTCCCGGGCGTAGCCCGCAAGCTCCCGAAGATGCTCCGGCAGTTCCGGATGGGCGCGGAGCCGCCGCAGGGAGGCCAGCGCCGCGGCGCAGTTCGCCGGCGGGATGGAAGCAGAGAAGATAAACGGACGGGAATTGTGCCGGATATAGTCCGCCACATAGTGCCGACCGGCCATGAAGCCGCCCAGACTGGCAAGAGATTTGGAAAAGGTTCCCATATAGATATCGACCTTGTCCTCCAGCCCGAAATAGCTTGCCGTGCCGCGGCCTCCTTCCCCGATGACACCGAGGCCGTGGGCGTCGTCCACCATGACTCGGGCACCGTATTTTTCCGCCAGCGCCGTGATTTCCGGCAGCTTTGCAATGTCGCCGCTCATGCTGAACACACCGTCTGTGATGATAAGACAACCGCATTCCTTCGGGATGGCCTGCAGCTTCTTTTCCAGATCGGCCATATCGCTGTGCTTGTACCTGCGGACCGTCCCGGGACTCAGCTGACAGCCGTCATAAATGCTCGCGTGGTTTTCCCTGTCGCACAGCATGACGTCATCCCGGCCGACAATGGCGGAAATTATTCCCAAATTCGACTGAAAGCCCGTGCCGAAAGTGACGCAGTCCTCCTGCTGCAGAAAGTCTGCAAGCTCCTTCTCCAGCTCCAGATGCATGTCCAGCGTTCCGTTCAGAAAACGGGAACCCGAGCATCCGGTTCCGTATTTTTTCAGGGCTTCTATGCTGGCGTGAATTATCTCCTCATCCGCAGTCAGGCCGAGATAGTTGTTGGACCCCAGCATGATGCGGCGCTCTCCTTCCATGGTAACTTCCGTATTCTGCCGCGATTCAAGCCGGTGAAAATACGGATATATGTTCTTTTCCTTCAGCTCGTCCGCCTGGTGATAGGACCGGCATTTTTCAAACAGATCCATAAGGCCCTCCCAAGTCAATACTTCAAAAAATATATTTAAAATATTTTAACTAACATCCTCCTAACTGTAGCATGATTTCCCCCGAGATGCAAGGGGAGGAGAAAAATTACGTATCCCAGTCTCAAAAAGGCGCAAAAAGGCTTCCGCCGCGACGCGGAAGCAGGAACTGCGGAGAAGCGGGAGAGAACCGGAACGGCCGACAAAACGCTAGAGGATAAAACGAGAAGAAGAACCCAGGCGCCTTCTGCAGGATGGCTCCGGCAGACAGGCTTATTTCCGGCTGGATTCCTCCGCCGGGCACGTCTTCTTTGCGGAAGGCCGAGGCAGATTCATCAGAAGAAGCGAGAAAAGAATCAGGACCATGCCGGTGACATTCGAAACAGTGAGCTTTTCCTGATAGAACAGCAGGCCGCAGAGCGTGGCGACAAGCGGTTCGGCATAAGCCAGAACAGCAGCCCGTCCGGCATCCATGCCCTGCAGTCCGAGGGTATACAGGACGGCGGGCATCAGCGTGGAAAAGAAGCCCAGTGCAAGCGAAACCGCAAGAGCGTTTCCGGTCCCAAGAAGTTCTGCGAGGCGGCCCGGCCGGCTCAGCGGCAGCAGAAAAAGCGACGCGCAGAGCGTAGTATAGAAAGTCACCGTATACGGATGATATTTGCGCAGTGCAATTTTGCTGAAGATGCTGTAGAGGGCATACCCCAGGCCGGCGCCCAGGCCCAGCAGAATTCCGGCTGCAGACAGGGCGGAGGAACTGCCGAGAAGGCCGGTCGTGAAAATGCATCCGACAAAGGAAGCGGCCAGCGCTACGATTTTCCGCCCGGTCAGCTTTTCATGGAAAAACACGGCGCTCAGAATCAGAACCATGCAGGGTGCCGTATACAGGAGAACTGCGGCCGCTGACATGGTCGTGCGCGCGATTGCGCTGAAGTAGCAGATGTTGAAAAACACCTGGCTTACGATGCCGGTGCAGAGAAACATCCAGAAATCCTTCCAGGCGAACCGGAAAAGATCCCGATGCCGCACGGCAAGGAAAATGGCCATATAGACAGTGGCGAAAAAGTTCCGCAGGAAGGTAATCTGCAGGGAGCTAACGCCGGCATTGCCAAGAGACCGGGTGTACAGGCCGATCATGCCCCAGAGACAGGCGGCTCCGATGACGCACAGGGAATCCTTCAAAGTGCCGGTGCTGCTCCGACGGTCCTCAGATATCATGACTGTACTCCTCCCACCGATAGCTGCCCGGCAAAGGAATATTTCCGCAGGCGGAAAAATTTTGGAAAAAGCGGTTGACAAGGGCCGGGAAATTGCATATGTTTTTGCGTGGCAGCGCTGAAAAAGCGATACCAACAATGTACAACGAAACGGCAGGGGAATCAAGAACAACCGGCGGAAAACCGGACCCGAATCCGCGGACGAAAACGGAGGCACGGCATGAAAAAAGCAAAACGAACGGCTGCAGCAGCGGCAGCGTTCCTCCTTCTCCTGCTCAGTGCCTGCGGCATAGATCCGGCAGCCGGCACCGTGCCGGGGGTTCAGGGGGTTCTGCCGAGCTTTGCTGCCCGCCGAGTTTCTGCCTGGATCGGGCAGGCCCCGGCGGAGGCGGAGTCTCCGCTTTCTCAGACGGCTTCCCCGGAAGAACGCCTTTCCGGCATGAGTCTCCGGGAAAAAGTCGGACAGATGTTTTTCGTCTGTCCGGAAGCCCTGACCGCATCGGAGGAGAACGCCGGGGCGTATGCGCTCAGCGAAGAAATGCGGGAGACCCTGCAGGACTACCCCGCCGGAGGAATCGTTCTCTTTTCAGATAATATTCAGGACCCGGATCAGCTCCGCGCGCTTACCCGGGATCTCCAGCAGGCCAGTGCGATTCCCCTTTTCATCGGAGCCGATGAAGAAGGCGGAAAAGTCGTACGCATTGCCTCGGCGCCCGGCTTTTCCGTGACGCAGTTTCCGCTTCTGCCGGAGCTTGCCGCGGAGGGAGGAACCGAAGCAGTCCGGGAGATGGGAAGAACGCTTGGCGGCTACCTGCAGGAGTATGGAGTCAATACAGATTTCGCTCCGGTCGCCGATGTCGCGGATCCCGATCAGACAAATATCGTTTCCGATCGGGCCTTCGGAACGGACCCGCAGGAGGTCAGCGAGCTTGTCACGGCTGAAATTGAGGGGCTGCACGAAACCGGTACGCTCACCTGTGCAAAGCACTACCCGGGGCACGGCAGCGCCGCCGAGGATACGCATGAAAGCATGGGACATATCCCGAAGACCTGGGAGGAGCTCCGGCAGTCGGATCTTCTGCCTTTTGCGGCGGCTGTCTCCGCGGGCACGGAGTTTATTATGACCGGCCATCTGGTTGTGGAGGATACGGGGGAAGAGGAAACGCCGGCCAGCCTTTCACCGTTTCTGGTTTCGGAGAAGCTGCGAGGGGAACTGGGCTATACCGGAATCATTATTACGGACAGCCTCAGCATGGGGGCCATCACGGAATCCTATGATTCGGCATCGGCAGCGGTGCTCGCCGTGAAGGCAGGAAATGACATGCTTCTGATGCCGGAAGATTATACGGATGCGTTCAATGCCGTGCTGGAGGCGGTGGAAAACGGAGAAATTTCCGAAGCACGGATCGACGAAAGCGCACGACGGATCCTGCAGGCAAAAGCAAAGGCGGGACTCCTGCAATAAAGGAAGAACGGACGAGAAGGAAAGAATAGAAAACCGCGGGGAACCGTACGGATGCTCGGCATCGGGAACGGCCCGCGAAGGGAAATGAAATGGAAAAGAATGCAAAGAAAAAAGGCTATACGGCGGGCGTGCTGATGGTGATAATCGGCGGTGTCATGTGGGGCTGCTCGGGCACCTCCGGGCAGTACCTCTTCAGCCACTCGGATCTCACGACGCTGGACTTCACCTGCTACCGGGAACTTCTGGCGGGTGTGCTGCTTCTGGCATGGTGCCTTCTGCGCAAGGATCCCGGGATCCGGGGAATCTGGAAGGACCGGAAGGATGTGCTGCAGCTTGTCTGCTATTCATTCTTCGGCCTTATTATGGTCCAGTTTGCCTATATGAATGCAATTTCCTACTCCAATGCCGGTACGGCAACCGTGCTGCAGAATCTGGGAGCCGTTCTGATCATGCTTCTGACCTGTCTGAAGGAAAAGCGCTACCCCGGAAGGAAAGAACTTCTCAGCCTGTTTCTTGCAGTCCTGGGAACGTGGCTCATCGCGACCGGAGGAAATCCGGCGCAGATGCTTATCAGCCCGCAGGGGCTTCTGTGGGGTCTTCTTACCGCCTGCGGCGTTGTGGCGTATACGCTTATCCCCATGCGGATTATTTCCAAATGGGGTGCCAAGGCGGTTCTGGCGTGGGGGCTTATCATCGGCGGCGGCGCCCTGACGATTGCCGTACGGCCTTGGATGCGGATGGTCCCTCTGACAGCCATGGATTGGGCGGCCGCGGCGGTCGTGATTCTTTTCGGCACGGTCCTTGCGTTTAACCTCTATCTGAGCGGCGCAAACATTATAGGACCGGTCAAAGCCAGCATGCTGGCGACGACGGAGCCGCTGACAGCAACACTCCTTTCCTTTGCGCTTCTGGGCACCCGCTTTGCACTGGGTTCCCTTTTGGGATTCGCGTGCATCCTTGCGACGGTACTGCTGCTTGCAAAACCGGAATCCTCTTCGGAAAGGATAGGAAAACCGGTTCAGGAAGCGGTCCGGCACCGGATCTGATTCAGGGCGGCGGATCGGGTGCCCGCGGTCCGGACAGCCGCCGCATTTGCCGGGCTTTGACACATTTTCCGTTTTTCTCAGCGAAAATAATTTTTTCCGGAGGGTTGACAAATGAATTTCCGGCGGTATAATTGCGTCAAACCGATGACGAAGAGAAGTAACCTGAGGGAAACCTCCCAGAGAGCTGCTCACGGTGGAAGGCAGCAGGCGGAATTCAGGTGAATGGACTTCCGAGGGCGGCGCAATAGCCGACGGGAACCCCCCCGTTATAATCCGGGCACGTATGATGGTACGTGAAAAAAGCGGGCATGAAAATGTCAATTTGGGTGGTACCGCAGGAGAAAAGCTCTTGTCCCATTGTGGGGCAGGGGTATTTTTTTTGGCCGGTTTCCATCACCACCCCGAATTTCAGAAAAGGATGGAGAAAAGATGAAAACAAGCAAGATGAGAAAAATCATAGCAGCCGTTCTGGCACTGACTCTGGTACTGGCTCTTTCCGCATGCGGCGGCAGCGGAGAAAACTCGGGATCGACTGCGGCAAGCGAATCCCCTGACACGGCGAAGACCTTCAAGGTCGGCATTGTGCAGTACATGGACCATGCGTCCCTCAATCAGATTACGGAAAGCGTCCAGCAGGAACTGGATGCAAAGGGACAGGAACTGGGCGTGACCTTTGATTATAAGGACTATACCGAAAACGGACAGGGATCGGCGGATACGTTGGCACAAATCGGTGCGGAGCTGGTTTCCGATGAAGTGGATATTATCGTGGCTATTGCAACGCCGACTGCGCAGACGATGATGTCGGCAACCGAAGGGAAGGACATTCCCATCGTCTTTTCGGCGGTAACGGATCCGGTCGGAGCAAAAATCGTAAGCGACCTGACGACACCGGGCGGAAATGTCACCGGAACCTCCGATGCACTCAACACGAACGCGATTCTGGACCTTATGATGGCGGCAAACCCGGATACGGACACCGTCGGACTTCTTTACTCTAAGAGCGAGGATTCTTCCACGCAGGCCATTGCCGATGCCAAGGCTTATCTCGACCAGAAGGGAATCCGGTATGTGGAAAAGACCGGTACCAACACCGACGAAATCTCCTCTGCGGCGGATGCGCTGATTGCGGAAGGCGTGGACGCGGTGTTCACTCCGACGGACAATACGGTCATGTCTGCGGAACTTGCCATTTATGAAAAGTTCACCGAGGCGAAGATCCCGCACTACTGCGGCGCGGATTCCTTTGCCCTGAACGGCGCCTTCTGCGGATTCGGCGTAGACTATGCAAACCTTGGCAAGGAAACGGCAGACATGGTTGTCGAAATCCTCGCCAATGGCGCAGACCCCGCGACTCTTTCCGTCAAGACCTTTGACAACGGCATCGCTACAGTCAATTCGGATACCTGCACCGCACTGGGCTATGATATAGAAACCATTAAGAGCGCTTTCGCCCCGTATTGCACGGAAGTCAAGACGACCTCTACACAGCAGGAATTCAACAGTTGAACAGCGAAAGCGGATTCATGATTGGGAAAAGGCCGGCTCGTCCGACCCTTTCCCATGTCTACAGCCGGCGGCTGCACAGCCGCCTGGCAGGGAGGAAATTGGTTTGACAGGTTTACTGACGGCGGGCATTGTTCAGACCGCCCTGGAAGTCGGGCTTATCTATTCCCTTGTGGCAATGGCCCTGTTCCTCAGTTTCACGATATTAAACGTATGCGATCTGTCCACGGACGGCTGCTACACTCTGGGATGCGCCGTCGGGGCGGTCGTTACCATGTCCGGGCATCCGATCCTTGCCATTCCCGCGGCAATGGCTGCCGGGATCTGCTCGGGGTACATCACGGCCTTTCTGCAGACAAAGATGGGCGTGGAGAGCATTCTTGCCGGCATTGTAGTCAATACCGGACTTTATACAATCAACCTTGCAGTAATGGGATTTAAATCGAATGTGCCGATCTTCGGACAGGCGACGGTGTTCAGCCTGATAGAAGATCTGTTTCCCGGCGCGTGGTGGCATGAATGGGGTCCTTTGCTCTTCCTGACGCTGCTTCTGGCGGTTATCTGCCTTCTGATGTGGTGGTTTCTGGGAACGAGACTCGGCCTTTCCATCCGGGCGACCGGCGACAGCCCGGATATGGTGCAGGCTTCTTCCATCAATCCGACGGCGACCGTTACGGTAGGACTGTGCGTCGCGAACGCGATGACCGGCCTCGCAGGCTGCCTTATCGGCCAATACAATAAAACCTGCGATATAAACCTCGGGACGGGCATGGTCACGGTAGCTCTGGCGTCGCTGATCATCGGGCAGACCCTTGCCGGAAGGAAGGGCCGGATGCTCTGGCGGATTTTCTGCGTCGTTCTGGGCTCCTGCCTCTATCGGTTTGTCATCGCGCTGTCTCTGCGGCTAAATGTGCCGACGGAAGCGTTCAAGCTCGTTTCCGCTCTGATCGTCGCGATCGCCATCGCCATTCCGCAGATGCGGGAGAACCTGGCATTCCGGCAGAAAAAGGCGCAGGCGAGAAAGCTGAAGGCGCTTCACAATACGGAGGTGACTCCATGAATATGCTGGCGGTGGAGGACATCTCCAAAACCTTCAATCCCGGCACGGTCAACGAAAAGATCGCGCTGAACAAGGTCAGCCTCACCCTGGAGAAAGGGGAATTTGCTACGATTGTCGGTTCCAACGGAGCGGGAAAGACGACCCTTTTCAACGCCATTGCCGGGACCTTCTATGTAGACAGCGGAAGCATCTTCCTAGACGGGGAGGACATCACCTTTGAGAAACCGTACCGGAGAAGCCGGAAAATCGGGCATCTGTTTCAGGACCCGCTCCTGGGCACGGCGCCGCACATGACCATTGAGGAAAATCTGGCCGTGGCGTATCTTCGCACGGCCAAAACGCCGCGCGAGACATTCAGCCGAATCCGGAAAGAGGATCGAAAATATTTTCGGGAAAAGCTGGTGGAGCTGAATATGGGACTCGAAGACCGGATGGACAGTCCGGTGGGCCTCCTCTCGGGCGGGCAGCGGCAGGCGCTGACGCTGCTTATGGCGACGATGGTGACTCCGAAGCTTCTCCTGCTGGATGAGCATACGGCGGCGCTGGATCCGGCTACGGCCGTCAAGGTCCTGGAACTGACGACCCGGGTGGTCCGCGAGCAGAATATTACATGCCTGATGGTTACCCACAACATGAACCAGGCTCTGGAGATGGGAAACCGCACCATTATGATGGACGAAGGCCGCATCGTATTCGATGTCCGGGGAAAGGATCGGGAAGGTCTTACGGTTTCCGATTTGATGGAGAAATTCGCGGAGAATGCCGGAAATTCTCTAACCGACGATCGGATTCTCCTCTCCACCGAGGAGGGAAAATAGCGTGGGATAGACATCCGGTGCCTTCTATCGGCACGCGCAGCGGAAGAAAAAGGAAGAGGCCGAAATTCTTCGAGACGGCCTCTTCTTTTGCTTTCCTTAATAGGGAGATTAGGCGTTAGTTTTTGCCGCTGCTTCCAGGCCGGCTTTGTAGGCCTTGAGGTTCAGATCCAGCAGCTTTGCGGGAACCTGGGAACGGATTGCCGCCTCCCAGTCAATGGAATCCATGTGCAGGCTGTGCGCCATGGCGCCGAACAGAACAATATTCATGCACTTGGCATTTCCGAGCTCCTTTGCAATATCGGCTGCCTTCACAACATAACAGGTAAAGTTCTTCTGCATGGCTTCGACGCATCCTTTCGGATACTGGGCGAGGCCTGCCGCCGTTGTAGCGGAAGCCATTTCGTAGTCGTTGATGACGGCGATGCCGTCCGGCTTCAGAAACGGGGCATAGCGTACAGCTTCCATTGCCTCAAAGGCGACCATCAGATCGGCTGCGCCTTCCCCTACGACCGGAGAGTAGACTTTATCTCCCCAATGCACCTGCGTGGAGACTGTGCCGCCGCGCTGGCTCATGCCATGGACTTCAGACGTCTTTACATCATATCCGGCACCCATCAGGCCGGTTACAAAAACCTTGGCAGTGAGAATGGCGCCTTGTCCGCCAACACCCACGAGAATCGCACTTTTGCTGCTCATGCTTAGTCCTCCTTTTTCGAAATGGCGTGCACCGGGCAGACCTGCGCACAGACGGTGCAGCCCACGCACTGGGTGGAATCAATGCTCGACTTGCCTTCAAGAATGCTGACGGCAGGGCATCCGACGGACAGGCACTTTTTGCACCCGATGCATTTGTCTCGATCGACGGTGCAGAGTCCTTTTTCCTGCTTGACGCGCTTGAGCAGACGGCAGGGACGGCGGGTGATGATTGCAGCCGGCTCCTTGGATGCCAGAGCTTCCTCCACCGCCTTTTCCACCGCGTCCAGATCCTGCGGATCCACTGTGATGACGTTGGTAAATCCGTAGGCGCGGAGAACGGCTCCGATATCGATGGTGTTGGCCGGCTCCCCTTCGAGGTTGAACCCGCTGCCGGGGTTATCCTGCTGGCCGGTCATACCCGTGATGCGGTTATCCAGAACAATCGGGATGAGATTCCCGCTGTTGTAGGCAATTTCCACGGCGCCGGTCATTCCGGAATGGAAGAAGGTAGAATCCCCCAGAACACCGAAAACTTTCCTTTGCGTATCTCCTGCCAGAGCGAGGCCTTTGGCAAGACCCATACCGACAGAAAATCCACCGCCCATGCATACGCAGGTGTCTCCGGCGTTCAGCGGAGCTGAGGCGCCCAGAGAATAGCACCCGATATCGCTTGCAATGACGAAGTCCTTATGCTTGCCAAGAGTATAGAACAGGCCGCGGTGCGGACATCCCGGGCAGAGAACCGGCGGCCGGGAGACGGCCTGTACGCCGACATCCTTCGTGACAGGCTTTTCTCCGAAGATTCGCTCCCGAAGAAGCTGCGGGTTGAATTCATACAGTTTTCCAGTGAGCTCCTTGCCGACGCAGGGAATGCCCTCCGCACGGATCTGCATCTCCATGAAATCGTCCAGCTCCTCAACAACATAGAGCTGATCTACTTTCGAAGCAAAATCGCGGATGAGCTTCATCGGCAGCGGATTTGTAAGTCCGAGCTTCAGAAAAGAAGCGTCTTCCGGAAAAGCGTCCTTTGCGTATTGGTAGGAAACGGAAGCGGTGATGACGCCAATCTTCGTACCCTTCATTTCGACACGGTTCAGCGGGCAGACATTGCTGTATTCCGCCAATTTCGCGAAGTCCTCTTCCAGGCGCCTGTGATTCTGCACCGCTACCGCTGGCACGCAGTTGAAGCGTCTTTCCTTCTGATAGGGCTTGGGAGGAACTTCCGTACGCTCCGCGAAGGTTACCAGACTTTTCGAATGGGAAATCCGGGTGGTGGAACGAAACAGGAACGGCATATTGAACCGCTCGCTCAGATCGAAGGCGACCTTCAGAAAATCCTTGCATTCCTGGGAGTCGGAAGGCTCGATCAGGCCCATTTTCGCGTGCTTTGCATACCAGCGGTTGTCCTGCTCGTTCTGTGAGGAGTGCATGCTGGGATCATCCGCGTCGATGATAACAAATCCCGCGCGAACTCCGTTGTAAACTGCGGTGAACATGGGGTCGGCCGCAACATTCAGACCGACGTGCTTCATGGCGCAGACGCTGCGGACACCTGCGATGCAGGCGCCGTAGGCCGCTTCCGTGGCGACTTTCTCGTTTGGCGCCCATTCGCAGTATAAGGAATCCTTATACTGGGGAAGCTGCTCAAAAATTTCCGTGGAGGGCGTTCCGGGGTAAGCCGAGCAGAACCTTACGCCCGCCTCATAAATGCCCCGGGCGATTGCTTCGTTTCCGGACATCAGGTGACGATCCATATACATACCTCTCTTTCTGCGATTCCAATGCGGATGCATCGTTCAACCAAAGATTTTTCTTCTGCCGAGGGACCTGCTGTATTCTATTTTAGAAACTGCATTGCAAAATAGAAAATACTCCTTTATTATGTTCCTATAAGTAAAACTTATAAAGGAGTATCCGACATGACGCTGACACAGGTTCGATACGCCCTGGAAGTCAGCCGCTGCCACCAGTTTTCCAGGGCATCGGAAAATCTTTTCGTTTCGCAGCCGGCCTTGAGCCTGCAGATCCGCAAGCTGGAACAGGAGCTCGGGTATCCGCTTTTTGTACGAAGCAGCACCGGGGTCTTTGCTACACAGAAGGGGGAAGAATTCCTGAAGGAAGCAAAAAAAGCGGCGGAGGCCTGGGAAGAATTCTGCAATTCGGTGAAAGGCAGCAGCCCTATACAAGGGCATCTGGCTGTCGGCGTGGGGGCGCGCGTCTACTCCAACGGGCTTTTTGACGCGGTCAGCGGCTTTTTCCGCCGCTATCCCGACATGGATGTGACATTTTCCACGGAAGGGTCCCATAATTTTTTCCAGGATCTTATCGCCGGAAAGCTGGACCTTGCGCTCGACCGCTGGCCGCCCCGGAGTCTTGTACCCGATCCGGAGCAGTTTTTCTGCCTGGATCTCATTACGGAAAGGCAATGCGTACTGGTTTCCGACTCCAATCCTCTGAGCCGGGAAAAAGAAGTTCCCTTTACCGCTCTGGACGGTGCGGTTTTTACCACCTGCCTCAAAAATTCGATGGATGAAAAAATACTGCATTACGACTGCGAGCAGTACGGGATCCGGCCGAAGCGGCTTTTTCATTCCGACGGGGTGGATACCAACATGAGCCTCGTCCGAAACGGCCTTGCCGTGAGCCTCGGTCCGCGCTCCTTTGCCGATTACTATGGCGTCGCCGCTGTGCCGCTGGTACCGGAAAAAGAGGTCAGTCTCTCCTTTTTCTGCCTGAAACAAAGCATAACCCAGCCGGTTATCCGCGCATACTGCAGCTATCTGCGGAATTTATGCCGGGAGAAAACGGAAAAGGCATCCGGCTCTCCTGCCCGATAGCGCGGGCTGCAGCGCACGGCAGAAAAGTATATGCTGTAGAAAACAGCGCATATTGCAGCGCAATGCAGACACATTCGAGGAGGTCCGAAGCAGAACTGATGACAATCGTCCCATTTTACGGAAAGACGAAGTATATAGAGCTGGGCAAAGCCTTCTGCCCGATTTACTATTTGAATAAAAGTGAAATTGTGATGCTGGATACCGGAACCGGAGTAATTGAAGGACTTCCGGAATGGCTTCAGGCGCAGGGCCTTCGGGTAAGGGCCATTTTCTGCAGCCATCTGCATCCCGATCATATTGCCAATAACGAACCGATTTACAGAAAATTCGGGTCGGAAATTTTCCTGTCCGAGGAAGATTTAAGCTATCTTCTCGAAAACGGAAATCCGTTCAGCGAAAAGGATATTAAACAGTGGCAGGCCGGCCGCTGGACGGCTGCAGCAGGACGCAGGGATCTTCCTTACCCGGTGACACTGCTTCCCTCCCAGGATCAAACGGTGGACCTTGACGGAACGCCGATGCGGATTCTCTATACTCCGGGACACTCCCCCTGCCACTACTGCATCGTTACGCCGGATGACGTCTGCTATGTCGGCGACCTGATTCTCTCCTCGGAAATCCTGGAAACGTCGAAGATGCCGTATTTCTGGCGGTATGTGCCGGGCATGCGCAGCATTTACCGAATGCGGAATGCCCGATATTCTCGCTATCTGATTGCCCACAAGGGCACGGCGGCAAAAGAGGAGTGGGAGGACCTGGTGGATCGGAACATTCATAAGGAGCTGTCGCTCTACGATCAGCTTCGGTCGCTGGTCTCCGATGGAATGGACTGCGAGGAGCTGCTGGAGCGCTTTGAGGATCTGCTGCGCATTTCGCCGACAGTCCGGAAAAGAGAGTATTTCCGCGAATCGGTACGGGATCGAATTCAGGCGATGGAGTCGATTGGGGAAGTGGAAATAAAAGAGGGGAAGCTTTATAGAATCCGAAACGGACACGAAAAAGAGCGTACAGCTCCGTAGAATCCCGGCCGCTTTGCACTCCGTCTTCCGCTGCGGGATGCCGCACCGAAAGGGCGGAGCGCCTACACAATCAGTTCGACGCGGCTGCCCTTCCCGGGAATCTTTGTAATGCGGATTTGCTTTTCGATACGGTCCTGCAGTTCCTGGACATGAGAAATAATGCCGATAAGGCGGTTTCCTGTCGCCAGCCGATTCAGGGTTCGCATGACCTGCTCAAGGGAAGCGCTGTCCAGAGAGCCGAATCCTTCATCAATGAAAAGGGATTCCAGCTGAATCCCGCCGGCGGAAGCCTGCACAGCGTCCGAAAGACCCAGGGCAAGACTGAGGCTTGCGATGAACCCTTCGCCCCCGGAAAGAGAAGCGGCGCTCCGCACCCCGCCGGTCATATGATCGAGGACATCCAGATCCAGTCCGCTCTGGCTGCTTTTATTGGCGGCTTCTTCTCTCCGTAAAAATTCGTACTGACCGTCGGACATCTGCAGAAGCTGCAGATTGGCATACCGCAGCATGCGGTCGAAATACCGCATCTGCACATATGTTTCCAGCATTATTTTTTCTTTTCCGGCAAGCGTACCGTTGACTGTGTCGCTGAGAGCCTTTCCCTCTGCGTATGCGGTCTGCGCGGCTTTCAGCGATTCCTTCAGCGTCTCATATCGGCCGCGCACCTCGCGGTTGGTGCGAAGACGGCTTTCCAGAGCCGTATGCTCTTCCTGCAGAGACTGGATTGCAGCGTCCGTCTGCTCGCGCTGTTCTTCCAGAACCGATACCGGCTCCGGCGCGGGTTCCGCCCGAAGATTCCTCTCCAGCTCCTGTTTTGCACTCTGCAGCTTCGCTGCGGTATCCTGGGCTTCCTGCAGTTCCTGCTCTGCGGTCTCCCGTGCGCTGCGAAGTGCATCGCTCTCCTGCCGGAACCTTTGCATTGCCGCAGCCGCCTCACTCTCCGAGGAATACTGCAGCTGTTCATCTTCCCTGCGAATCCTCGCATCAAGCTGCTGCACGGCTTCTGCGCCCCGGATGCCCAGCTCCCGGATTTTCTCCATCTCTTCCCGAAGCGCCTGCAGTTTCGATTCCGCATCCGGAAGCTCCTTTGCGAGCTCCTCCCGCCGGGATTCCCGCGCCTGGGCGCTTTCATATGCGGCACGGTAGTTTTCCTCATCCTGCGAAAGTTTCTTGCTGGCCTCCGAAAGAACTTCCTGCAGACGGTCCATGCCCGCTTCCGGAAGAAATTCTTCTGCCAGACGCTGTAGCTGCTCCTGCGCCTGCTTCAGTGTTCCCTGTGCCGTGCTTGCAGCCTTGCTTTTCGCTTCAGAGCGGGTACGGGCTTCCGCCTCCTCTCTTTCCGCACCATTCAGCGCTTCCTGCGAAGGGATCTGCGCAGGGAGAGGAGCGGGATGAGGATGTGCAGGGGAGCCGCAGACCGGACAGGGCTCCCCGTCCTGCAGGCCTGCCGCAAGAATTCCCGCCTGTGAGTCAAGATAAGCTCTGCGAAGTTTTCGGTAGGCTTGTGAAGCTTCCTCTGCGAGGACTTCGGCATCCCGGTATGCGACGGCTGCCCTGCGCCATTTCCCTGCAAGCTCCTCCTGCCGGTCAAGGGCGCTTTGCACCCTGGCAAGGCCGCTTGATCGGCTGTCCAGATCCTTCCTGCGGGCGGCAAAAGAATAAAGTTCTCCCGCGGATTCCTGCAAGGTGCGGCTTTCCTCCTTCAAGGAGGTATAGCTCTTTTCCAGGGAGGCAAGCGATTCCCCTTTTTCCTGCTCCTGCCGCCGCGTCTCGGCGAGAGATTCGCTCTGGACTTTCCGTTTTTTCTTCAGTTCCTCCCGCTGCCGGTACTGGGGAAGCAGTGCTTCAATGCCCGCCGCCTGCGCTTCAAGCTCCCGGCAGCGCAGCGCATTCCGGGAGGCTTCCTCAAAAGCGGACTTTCGGTCCGCTGCGGTTTTCTCTGCCGCGGGAAGCTCGTTTCGGATGGCGGACAGCCGATCATGAAGCGCTTTCAGCCTGCGCGCGGCACCGAGCTTCTGATCCTGTTCTGCCAGGGACCCGCGAAGAGCATCCTCTTTGCCGGTCAGGCTTTCCAATGCCGCCCGATCCTCCCGGATAATTTGATCGATAAGCGCAAGCCACTCCGCTTCAGGAAGGTCCGCGCTCTGCGCCTGCTCTAAAGACGAGGCCAGGGGACTGTCCGGTGCGCATTGCAGCATGGACATGAGCTGTTTTCGCCGGGTTTCCAGCGCCTGCCATTCCGTGCGCCGCCGGGAGGCCTCCTCCCGAAGCCGCTCCTGAAGATCCCGGTACCGTTCTGTCCCGAAGAGCGTACGAAAGATTTTCATCCGTTCCGCGGTATCAGCGCGCAGAACTTTCCGGAAATCTCCCTGCGCGATCATGGCAAGCTGCGAAAACTGCCGCCGATCGATTCCGAGGATTTCTTTAACGGCTGCGTCGGCTTCCTGCACCTTGCTCAGGACGCGTCCGTCGGGGAGTGTCAGAGACACGGCGGCATTTTCGGAAACCAAGCCGCTTCCGCGCAGGGCGGGACGCAGATATTTCGGGTTTCGGCGGATGCGGTAGACCTTTCCCTGGTAGGAAAAAACAAGTTCTGCATAGGTGGGTGTCTCGGCAGCGGCATACTGTGATCGGAACATATCCGGTGTCCGATCCTCTCCGCTGGCTGCTCCGTAAAGGGCATAGGAGATCCCGTCAAAAATCGTTGTTTTTCCGGCTCCGGTATCCCCGGAGATCAGATACAGTCCTCCGGAGCCAAGCCGCCGGAAATCGATGGATTCCGTGCCGGCATACGGGCCGAAGGCGCTGAGGGTAAGCTGCAGCGGCCTCATGGTTCCGCCTCCGTTTCCTCCAGAATTTCTGCGAGAAGAGCAGCCTGCTCGGAAGTGAGTTCCTGCCCATTCTGCTGTCGGTAGAATTCCCGGATCAGCTCTTCCGCCGGAAGCTCCTCTTCGCTTTCCGGAAGCTCCGGGCGGCCGGTTTGACGCGTGCGCCGGTTGTCATAGCCAAGGTGCATGATATAGGGGTAGATCAGGCGAAGCTTCTGCAGCGCGTCCGGAACATCCTGCTCATCCGTAAGGGTGATATCCAGGTAGCATTCCCGAAATTCCGTGCCGTCGTAGAAGCACTTCTGCGAAAGCTCTTCAAAGCGCCCCCGGATCCGCTTCAGATCCCGCAGAGGCCGCAGCGGAAGCTCGGAAATACGGACAGACCCCTTTTCTTCCAGAACCACTTCCGTTACGCTTTTCGTCTGGGAAGCCTCGGAAAAGGAATATTTCAGAGGCGATCCCGAGTAGCGCAGTTCCGCCCGGCCGACAGCCTGCGGCGCATGCAGGTGGCCTAAGGCGACATAGTCGTACGCGCGGAATAGGTCCGCCGGGACGCCGTCCGTACCGCCGATATTGACTTCTTCCGAGTCGCAGCGGCTCGCACCCAGAACAAACTGGTGCGTCACGAGGAGATTCCGCTCCGCCGGGTCCGGAAGAGGAGAAGACAAGGCGGCCTCCATCGCGGCGGGGTATCCGTCGATTTTCCGGTCGGGGAAAAAGGGCCGCACATCCGCCGGGCGCACAAAAGGAAGAAGAAATACATGCACCGGTCCGTATGCGTCCTGAAAGTCCGCCTGCACAAGGCGGCCTTGATACACACAGGAAAGATAGACGCCGCTTCTTGCGAAAATACGGCTTCCGAAATCTATGCGGTCCGGAGAATCGTGGTTGCCGCTGATGGCGCATACGGGGATCCCTAAGCGCACAAAAGCGCTGAGAAAGTCATCCAGCATTGAAACGGCCTCCACGGCAGGGATGGATTTATCGTAAAGATCCCCTGCCAGGATAAGAAGGTCCGGCCGACGGGACTCTGCCAGAAGCAGAATTTCCCGCAGAATGTGCCGCTGATCCTCCAAAAGGGAAAACTCATTCAGCCGCTTGCCGAGATGCAGATCCGAAATGTGAAAAATTTTCATTGCGATGCTCCCTTCTGCAGGCTTTGCCGCCGCCGCGGAAATCCGTCCCTGCCGCATCCTGGGCGGACAGGGGCGCGAGCTGCGCTTCTAGGGGGAGGACGACGGGATATTTCCCGCGGACTCGGAGTCCGTTTTGCCTTGGGCATCCGGGTCCGGAGATCGGGCGGGATCCTCCTGCCCAAGCGGAGGCGCCGTGGCCTCGCCCTTCGCGATGGACCGGGCAAGGATCCTGTTTTGGATGTGCTTGCGGATATAGATTCCCATACCCCAGAAAAGATAGAGGTAGTAGACAAAAAGCCGCCAGACCAGCATGGCCCAGAAAATCTTTCCGGGGGCGAGCCGGGAAAAGACCAGGTAGAAGGACCCTTCCGCGGCGCCCGCGTTGCCGGGAGTAGGGATAATCGCTACGGACGCCATTACGTACATGGTTATCGTGATGGCATCAATCCAGGAGATGGATCCGCCGAACATGCGAATAACGAAAAAGGGGACCGAGCAGGTACCCAGCTGGTACAGAACGCTCAGCCCGGCAAGCTTCCAGGAAAGGCTTTTGTTCCTGTAGATCAGGCGCAGCGCGTCGCGGTAGCCGTTCAACGCATTCAGAACCCGTTCGTAAAGCGCCTGCGGATCCTTTATCCAGCGGATCTTCGCTCCGACCTTAAGAATCGCCCAGCGTATGATTTTTTCGGAAAAAACAGGCGCGACGGTAAAGAGCACGATCGCCAGCGGCAGAAGCAGGTACAGAAAAAGCCCGACATATGCCATAACCAGCAGCAGCGCGTGCTGCGTGACACCGCCGTTCAGGATGAAAAGGAACGCGGCCAGAGCGACAAAGGAAACCTGCATGTTCAGAAAGGCCGCTACGGGCAGTGCGGTGGCTTCGCCCGCGGTTAGGCCGGCCCGCCGGAGGTAGACAACCTGAAACGCCTGCCCGCCGATGCCGGAGGGGGTGATGTTATCGTAGTACCGGCCGAGGATCATGACTTCATAGGCCGTATGCCACTGCGGCTTACCATGCAGATCCGTCATCATGAGGGCATGTTTTCGGATCTCCGCGAGAATAGCAGCCGCCATACTGACCGCTGCGAAAAGAAAATAGATCCAGTTTATCTGCAGGGAAAAGAAATTCTCCGCTCCGTTGCTGCTGGAATATTCCATGTGCGCCGTGATAAGAACGACAATCACGTTGAACGCTATGAAACCTGCCGTCAGCCAGCGCTTGCTGCGTTTTTTGCGCGGCTCCTCCGAAGCCATCCCATCCTCTCCTTGTATAAGGCTGAACATCACTATAACGCATTTCCCGCTCCTGCGCAATCCGCACGGAGGCGAGGACCGCGTCAAGTTGTTGCGGAGTTTTTTCTTGACAGAGATCAACTGGCAAGATTATTCCTACATGCCCCCAGACTGCGAATCCATCTCTGTGTCGCACTGTTGCCATCAAAGTTGAAGTTCTTCT
>Ga0256404_1001146_pt1 | contig 66265 bp, 64 predicted proteins | sample RumenRJG_01DNA_FD_185990 | JGI IMG/M metagenome (GOLD analysis project Ga0256404, IMG submission 185990) | Bovine rumen microbial communities from Lethbridge, Alberta, Canada - RJG_01 | ecosystem: Host-associated > Mammals > Digestive system > Stomach > Rumen | place: Canada: Alberta | collected... | reverse complement strand
CTACAAGGTAGATAGGGCAGAGGTGGAAGCATGGCAACATGTGGAGCTGACTGTTACTAATAGGTCGAGGGCTTAATCTGGTTAATAACTGAGAAAAACAAGTACAATGAAATACGGATTTTGCAGAGGTGTCTGCATAAATCTGGATTAAATTGGACGCAGATTTGCGAAGCAAATCCATCGAGATGAAGCGAAGCGGAATCGAGATGATTTTTTCGGTGTGGATTACAGAAAAACAAATCAGATTTGTATGAAGTTTTGAAGGTACAAACCTTAATAATCCTCGATAGCTCAATGGTAGAGCACTCGGCTGTTAACCGAGTTGTTGTAGGTTCGAGCCCTACTCGGGGAGTTTTCTTTTTCTTAGGCTCCATGGTCAAGCGGTTAAGACATCGCCCTTTCACGGCGGTAACACGGGTTCAAATCCCGTTGGAGTCATTTTTAGCACAGCAATGCGCTGAGTTAAAAGTCATAAGTCGTATGCCGATGTGGCTCAATTGGCAGAGCAGCTGATTTGTAATCAGCAGGTTATCGGTTCGAGTCCGATCATCGGCTTATATATTTGGACCATTAGCTCAGTTGGTTAGAGCAACCGGCTCATAACCGGTCGGTCCTGGGTTCGAGTCCCCGATGGTCCATTAAATTTTTTCTTGCATTTTTGTGCAAACTGTGATATTATATATCACGCATTAAGCATTTGGCCTAGTGGCTCAGTTGGTTAGAGCGCCGCCCTGTCACGGCGGAGGTCACGGGTTCGAGTCCCGTCTGGGTCGTTTGTAGTGATTATCTACTACAATTTTATATGGGATCTTAGCTCAGCTGGGAGAGCATCTGCCTTACAAGCAGAGGGTCACAGGTTCGAGCCCTGTAGGTCCCATTTATGCCGCAGTGGCGGAACTGGCAGACGCGCAGGACTTAAAATCCTGTTGTAGTGATACAGTACCGGTTCGATTCCGGTCTGCGGCATTCATTCAAAACACTTGACAAGAGTGTTATAATGAATGAGTAAATAAAATATGTGTGTGTAGCTCAGCTGGATAGAGCACTTGGCTACGGACCAAGGTGTCGGGGGTTCGAATCCTCTCACGCACGTTATATAATATAGAAAGAGCAGGTTGTAATACCTGCTCTTTCTATATTACAAATCGTCCGCGGACGATTTGAACCCCAGGGTTCGTTCTACACTCCGTTGCGGTCGGCGCTAAGCGGAAGTCCACCGGACTTCCAGCGCCCTCTCACGTACGTTATATAATATAGAAATACTTGGTGATTCTCAGCCATTAAAAATGAGAAACAATAAAGTTTGGTAACTACTAGCCCAAAATAGCTGATGATAAGGAGGTCTAAAAGGCTTCCTTATTTTTTTCAAAGGAGATAATGTGGATTTTATGTTTTCTAAGGATAAAATTGTATAGAGTTGAAAATGTAATATAAATTAGGAGGAGTAAGGATTAATGAACTACTACATAAGTGATCTGCATCTGTTCCACGAAGCATCAATCCGCTTTGATAACAGACCATTTGGCTCTTTGGAAGAGATGCATGAGGCAGTTGTTAGCCGATGGAACAATAAAGTAAACAATGGAGATACAGTATACATCCTTGGTGATATGAGTATGCGTGGCAAAAAAGAAGACCTCATATCGCTTGTTGCTACATTAAAAGGTAAAAAAATCCTTGTTAAAGGCAACCATGATGATGTGTCTGATTACAGATATAAGCAGCTTTTTTATGATATATGCGATTACAGAGAGATACATGACTCATACGGTGGGAAGAACTACGACCTTGTGCTATGTCATTATCCTATATTCAGTTGGAAAGGCATGAACAGAGGCACGATCCTGTTATACGGTCATACACACAATAGTGCAGAGGACGTATATTTTCAGAAATGCCTTGCAGGAATGGAAGAAAATGACTGCCGCCATGTAGGTGATAAGCCAATACAGGCATACAATGTAGGCTGTATGAAGCCATGGATTGACTATGAGCCAAGAAGTTTGAAAGAAATTATCGAAAAGTATCATAATATAAAATGATAGTTTACGGATATATTAAAATACACTACTCTTCCATCATTGTTTTATATGGAAGCTCCAAAATTTGCTATTGTCATAAAGTAAATATTGATTGAGAAATTAGTGTAAAGAGTTTATAATTAAATCAAGAAATGATAATTTTTGTAAGGTAATGAGGAAAGGCGGTGCATCACATGACTATGTTACAGGAGCAGGCTGTTCGGATGATTCAGAATATGTCCGATGATAATGTAGGTTTTTTACTCGAAGTGATTCAACGATTGATACCAAAGAAAACATATACCAGTGTTATTTATCCGTCTCATAAATCCGATGAAAAAATGCAGGCGTTTAAAGAACTGGTAGCGACAAGATATGAGGCAAAAAAATATTTGCCGGATGACTTTGATCCGGATGCAGAGTTGGAAGCCACAAGAAAGGAAAGATATGGTAGTATTGATTGATACGAATGTAATTATTGATTTTCTTGTTGCAAGAAAACCGTTTTATGATTCAGCATTGCGTGTAATGGAGAAATGTGCTTCTGGAGAAGCCGATGGATACATGGCGTTTCACTCTTTGCCTAATCTGTGATATATTCTTAGAAAAGTACCGGTAGAAACAAGAAGATTATGGTTGGAAAATGTTTGCAAGGTTTTAAAAGTAGCATCTGCATCACAGGAAGCGGTCATGGCTGCTATTAAAATGGATAACTTTAAAGATTTTGAGGACTGCTTGCAGGACAGATGTGCCGAGGAAGTTTCAGCAAATTATATAATTACTCGAAATATAGCAGATTTTGAAGCTTCTGTGGTATCAGCTATAGAACCGGATGAGTGGCTGAAAAAAATTAACTAAAAGAGATTATTGACATGGTTTAAGATATCAAATAATAACATAATTGAGGCGCGGAGTATTAATTCCGTGCCTCAATTGTTTTATCCGGATTACCTTTCTGTTGTAAAATAAAGGGCGTTATTTCAGTGCAGATATAATTTTGAAATATGGCTTGAAAAGGCTGTAATATTTCAGACCATCTGTCTCACCGTAGCTCTTTGTGATAGCAGATCTTATGCCATTGAGATTCTTTGTTTTATTCTTGTTTTTTTCAAGAAAATCAACAAAATTTCCGGGATCATTAATATCACTGTGTGCGAAAATTATACCTGTAAAACGCTCTACCTTCTTTTTACGCGTGAGCTTTTCAGGCGTAAAAGAGTAGGATTTGTCTTTTATGGTTTTATAAATTGTCTGACCCTGTTTCATACCATAAACATGAACCAGCGTCTCATGAAGTTTGAGCAGATTGTCTTTTCCCATGCAGTTTAGGAAAGAATCTACCTCAAAATGGTCGAAGTCTTCGGATACTGCCGATACTTCAGAAATATCTGATATATCAATGCTGTCCGTTGAGGATTTAGCCTCATCTGATTCGTTTTTATTTGAGCTGTTACCAGAACCGTTATGAGGTGTCTGTTCGTCAGTGAATGGTAAGTCATCATTAGTCATAAGCTTATCACTTGACGGTAAGTCATCGTTAGTTGCAAGCTCATCACCTAACGGTTCACTGTCTGTATAGCTGCTATGATTGCCAGCGATAAGTTCATTCAAATTGTAAGACTTTGCGGTGATAGCATCGGTATCGGTATTGATATTGGTAATGGCGTTATCTTCCCTGGATGGAATATCTGCTACTACCTGATACTTGATGTTTTTTCTTCGCTGGACAGCCTGTTTGCAGAAATTTACATTGAATCTGCGTACAGCGAATCCCTTATCTTTCCAGAACCTTACAGCAGGGTCATAGCCTGTGTCATTGCTCATTATGATGTACTCATCAGCACATGACTCGGCTGATGCAGCATCACATTTGTTTTCACTGAATGAACCAGTGCATCCCATCAGATATCCCATATATGATACGAGCTGAAAATCAAGGGCATTCGTGCCCTCATAGGATTCCTCAAATCGGATATTTATTTTGTTATTTTCCATAAGTCTGATGACTGACATGTATGACATGTGAGGGGATTTCTTAGTGTAAAAAACGATAATTTCATCGTCCTCATCTGCCATATCAAACAGCATCAGCCAGTTGTCGTTGACATTTTCGCTGTCTACTAAAAAGTGTCTGATAATAATCACCATTAATCCGGATAAAGGTATTGTAGCATGTGTAGGAGAAAATGGCAAATAATATAGATTTAAGTAAATGTTAACAATACAAAGAGTGCAACATATGATATAATTTTAATATATTTTGAAAATGAAGGGGAAATAGATTTGACAGATATTGATGAAGTTAATGATGTGATACAGGAAACAGATGAAGAAACATATGCGTTGGACTATGAATTTACAGAGGAAAAGGAATATAAAACAGTACAGAAATATGAGCTTGTGACGATTCTATCGTATCTTATAGGTGTCAGAAATGAGATACTTGATGATATGTGCAGTGATGAGTATGTGGAGCTTTTAAACAGCTTAAGAGAAAGTACAAATGCGAGGATACTCAGATATCTGTGTAAGGCACGTACAAGTCTGCTGCGCAACTATAAAAAAACAGACAATGAAATAAAATATAATCTGGGTAATATAAACAGGATGGAGTGGTTTGATGCAGAGAATATAAATAAACTTGAGAGCTGGGAAGTGCATATTATATTGTATAATTCATCGGCTGACAAGTATTGCGTACATATTAACAAGCTGATAAATGAGCACGTGGATGCATGCAAAAAGCTTTTCCCAGACTGGGTAAAATGGGAGTATATCAGGGATTTGTTTGTCATAGCGGATTATGAAAAGCCAAAGAAGCTAAAGGCAGAGTTTACTGTCTATAAAGAGCACAGAAAAGAGTATCCATACGGGATGTACATTCACTGGCGCCCGGATGGCAGGGGAAATCTGCTCAATTCCGATGGACGTATATTAAAGACAATATACAGACAGCATGGTGATTATTTCAATGACGGTTCAAAATACAGGGATGCAGTGGAAGATACAAAGGAAAATATATATGAGTTTATCCGTGAAAGTATGCGTGTTGTGATAGTTGTGGATTGTGAAAATTCTGATGTATACAAGCTGTATGGAGTATTAAAAAACTTAAATTCTGAGCAAATGTCCAAAATAGAAAAAATTATACTTTATGATGATTATCATACATCCTGTGGATGGGACTGGCTGGAAAAATTCATACATATCCCTGTATTCCACGAGGAGGTGGAACGTGTGACAGACCGAAAGTCGCTTGTTGACATAAAGATGACTGCGGGAGTGTGTGAGGCGTATTATAAGGACAACATAGACTCGTTTATTTTGTGCTCAAGTGATTCGGATTACTGGGGACTTATTTCATCGGTAAAGGATGCTCATTTCCTCGTGATGTACGAATATAGCAAGTGCGGACAGTCGATCAAGGATGCACTTACAAAACGATGTATATTTCATTGTTCAATAGACGATTTCTATACAGGAAATGCGAGTGATTTAAAGAAAAAAGTCATGATAAGTGAATTGAAAAATCTGACAAATGATATTGTCGGAAAAAATGGCTGGGAGATGACAAGACAGATATACGAGAGGACTAAAATTACATCGACAGAGCGAGAAATGAAGGATTTTTACAATAAATATGTTAAGTCATTGCGGTTAAAAATTAATGAGGACGGAGTATTCGAGATTGTGGTCAATGAATATTGATTATCGTAAAACTGTTTTATGTAATTATTGTCGGTCACACATGTATTGTGTGAAGGTTAAGCCTTATTTTAGCGGAAAGAGTGGGAAAGTACGATGAAACCGATGCTTGAAATCTGCTGTGGCAGCTTTTCGGATGTGAAAACAGCATATGAAAATGGTGCAGACAGGGTTGAACTGAACAGTGCCCTATATATGGGAGGGCTGACACCTACACTCGCCAATTTAATATATGCAAAGGAAAAATGCAATATACCGGTAGTGGCAATGGTTCGGCCGAGGGGCGGCGGATTTTGCTATTCGGATGAAGAATACGACACTATGCTTATGGATGCAAAAATTCTTTTAGAGCATGGATCAGACGGTATTGCGTTTGGATTTCTGACAGAGGAAAAAATGCTTGACAAAAAGCGCACGAAGGAAATGATAGAGCTCATTCATGAGTATGGCAGGGAAGCTGTGTTTCACCGCGCCTTTGACTGCATAGATAATCAGGACAGTGCAGCGGAGAAGCTTATTAGGCTTGGCGCAGATCGTATCCTCACAAGCGGTGGAGCAGTAAATGTATGGGATGGCAGAAAACAGCTTAAGCATCTTCAAAATCAATATGGAAAAGATATTACGATTCTGGCCGGAAGCGGTGTCAATGATACCAATGTGAGAGCACTTATCGAATATACAGGTATTACGCAGGTGCACAGCTCGTGTGGCTCATGGAAGTGTGATGTGACAGCAGCGGGTAATGCAGTAGATTTCTCGTATGATGAAGCGATGAAGAACTGCTATCAGTGTGCGGATGCAGGGAAGGTTAGGAAGCTTGCGGAAGAGGTAAGTGGAGAGTAATATTAAAGCAAAAGATTATAGAATTTCGGAGGAAGCAATTAATGGCAGAACAGGAAAATAGTAAGGATTTAATCAGTGTACTTTGGAGTGGCGCTGATGTACTTCGTTCTAAAATGGACGCGAATGAATATAAGAATTATCTTTTGGGAATTGTATTCTATAAATACCTATCAGATTCATTTTTGATAAGAGTATATGATTTGATAAATGATGAGAAACCGAAATCGCTCAAGGTGGCACTTGAGGCATATAAAAATGAGCTGAAGGGTGAATATGCCAATGATTTGCTTGATGAATTAAAGCAGGATCGTAAATATGTAATTGAGCCTGAGCTTACATATACATGTTTTGCAGAGGATGCAAGGAATAATTGCTTTAATCGTGAGCAATTGCAGAAAGCATTCAATAATATTGAGCAGAGCGGAGAGTTGTTTGTGGATTTGTTTTCCGACATTGATTTGTATTCAAGCAGGCTTGGGGCGGGAGACCAGAAACAAAGTGATACAATTGCAGAACTGATAAAGGTAATAGACCAGGCGGATTTGCTCAATTCCGATGGTGAAATACTTGGAGATGCATATGAATATCTGATAGGACAGTTTGCGTCAGAGACCGGTAAGAAGGCGGGAGAATTCTATACACCACAGGCAGTATCAAAAATTCTTACTAGAATAGCAATAACAGGACAGGAGAATGTGAAAGGTTTGTCAATCTATGACCCATGTATGGGTTCAGGTTCGCTGCTTCTTAATGCAAAGAGATACTATAAAGGTGATACAAACTATATAAAGTATTATGGACAGGAACTGAACATGTCTACATATAATCTGGCGAGGATGAATATGTTCCTGCATGATGTAGCTGCGGAGAATCAGAATCTGCATCATGGAGATACTCTCGATGCAGACTGGCCAACGGGTGAGGAAACCGACTTTCACATGGTACTTATGAATCCACCGTATTCGGCAAAATGGAGTGCTGCATCAGGTTTTTTACAGGACGAAAGATTTTCAGAATATGGTGTTTTGGCGCCAAAATCAAAGGCTGATTATGCATTTTTACTTCATGGACTTTATCATCTGAAAAGCAATGGAACAATGGCAATCGTTTTGCCACATGGAGTGCTTTTCAGAGGTGCAGCAGAGGGAAAAATAAGAGAAAAGCTCCTTCGTTCAGGAAACATATATGCGGTTATAGGACTGCCGGCTAATTTATTTTATAATACGTCTATTCCTACATGTATTGTTGTACTTAAAAAGCATAGGGATGGCAGAGATGTACTGTTTATAGATGCGTCAAAGAAGTTCATTAAGGGCAAAAAACAAAACGAAATGTCAGACGAGCATATTGATGAAGTTATGGATTTGTATAACAGAAGGGAAACTGTAGACAAAGAATCCTATCTGGCAAGCTTTGATGATATTGAAAAGAATGATTTCAACCTAAACATACCGCGATATGTAGACAATTTTGAAAAGGAAGAGGAAATCAATATAAATGGTCTGCTCGAGGATATGCAAAAAACAGATGACGAGATAGGAAAGATCGAAGGTGAGTTTGTGAATTTGTTAAAAGACCTGTCATCATCCGATGAAAATATAATGGCATCGTTAAATCGTTATATTGATATGATTGAGGGGTGATTTGTATGGAAAATCCAAAGATTAGATTTAAAGGGTTTACTAAGGATTGGGAACAGCGTAAGTTGGGAGATATGGTTTCGTTTTCTAAAGGTTCAGGTTATTCCAAGGGTGATTTGAAAGAAGATGGAACTCCTATAATATTGTATGGAAGACTCTATACAAAATACGAAACTATCATATCTGAAGTAGATACTTTTGTTGACGAGAAAAAAGGCTCGGTTTTTAGTAAAGGCGGTGAAGTGATTGTACCGGCATCTGGGGAAACTGCGGAAGACATTTCGATAGCTTCAGTAGTTGAAAAATCTGGGGTTTTGCTCGGTGGAGACCTTAATATAATAACTCCCCCTGATGAGATGGATTCAGCATTTTTGGCAATCAGTATTTCTAACGGAAAACCGCACAACGATATGGCAAAAATGGCTCAAGGCAAATCGGTTGTCCACCTTCATAATACCGACTTGGAAAAGATAGATTTACCATATCCAAGCCACGACGAACAGAGAAGAATAAGTGGGTTCTTTTCTGATCTCGACAACCTTATCACCCTTCACCAGCGAAAGTGTGAACAGACAAAAAAATTGAAAAAATATATGCTTCAAAAAATGTTTCCTCAAAATGGAGCAAAAGTTCCAGAAATTAGATTTGATGGATTTATTTACGATTGGGAACAGCGTAAGTTGGGGGAACTTTTAGAATATGAACAACCAGGACCATACATTGTTGATAGTACCGATTATGATAATAGTTATTCAACACCTGTTTTGACAGCTGGACAAAGTTTTATTTTAGGATACACGAATGAAACGGTTGGAATAAAAAAAGCAACGCCGGATAATCCGGTTATTATATTTGATGATTTTACAACATCATCTCACTATGTTGATTTTTCCTTTAAAGTAAAGAGCTCGGCAATGAAGTTTCTTACTCTTAAAAATGATACAGATGATATTTATTGTATAAATAATGTCCTTGAAAATATTGATTATATTCCCGCATCACATGAGAGGCATTGGATTTCGATTTTTACAAATTTTGATGTAAGAGTACCAAGTAGTAGAGAAGAACAAAAATCAATAGGAGATTATTTCAGAAACCTCGATACCCTCATCACTCTTCACCAACGTAAGTGCGATGAACTTAAGAAAATGAAAAAATATATGTTACAAAATATGTTTATATAATCATTTGATATTAGAGTTATGAGATCTCTTGAAGGAAGGGAGGGTTAAGAATGTCACAGGGAATTAAAATGGATACAATAATTTTATATCACGGTTCTCCTAACAAAATAGTAACACCGGTATTTGGTGGTGGAGATGATAAACATGATTATGGTCGTGGATTTTATCTGACAGAAAACATAGATTTAGCAAAAGAATGGGCGGTTTGCAGACCTAATGAACAGAATGGATGGGTTCATAAGTATGAGTTAAATACAAGGAATCTAAAAATTTTTGATTTTCAGGAGAAAGATGTTTTATCGTGGCTTGCAGAGCTTATGAAACATCGCGATGCTGCTGATTCCAAGCGTTATAGGATGCTTGCAGCAAAGTTTATTGATAAATATGGTATTGCTACCGATGCATATGATGTGATAAAGGGATGGCGCGCAAATGCATCATATTTCTACATTGCAAAAGAATTTGTCCGAGATAATATTGATATAGATATTCTTGAAGAATTGCTTTCGTTAGGCGGATTGGGAATTCAGTATTGTATTAAGACAGAAAAAGCATATGCAAATTTACACGAGATAGAAAGTGATTTACTTCAAGTTGAATACAATGAATTTAACAATAAGTATAATCAAAGAGATATTGAAGCAAGAAAAAAAATGCGTAATTTAGTAGATTCAGATGCAAATAAGGTTACGAATGTTTTTAGTACATTGTTTTAGAGGTGAGAAAATGGGAGCATATTCAGAAGAGTATCTAGGTGACGTGGTGGAAAATCAGGGAAAATTATTTGATTTTGTGGCACAGTCTTATCCTGATAGTGATACAGAAGATTTTATAAATACGTATATGAAAAGTAAAACCAGAAAAAACATTGATGATGCGATGGCTTATGTTAATACTATGGATGCAAAAGAACTGTGGAAATACTTTTTAGACACAGAAAAATATAAGTTAAAGCAGGGGAAAGCAATCGAAGGATTTATGCCTGATTGGATTGGTGAATTTTATGCTTATTATCAGTGGTATTATGATATTCCAAGCGCAGAGGTAATAAATAAAGTACCGGTCGATTTTCTAAGGAAGGCTTATTGTGGACTTCATGATTTAGAGCTTGATTTGGCGGTAAAAAAGGTAGGTAAAGTATAAATGAATATAGTTTGTTTTCATAATCCAAATGAGGAAAATGGATACCTTAGTAACTGGTATTTAAGTGAGTTTGAATGTGATGGAATAAGATTTTCGTCAATGGAACAGTACATGATGTATCAAAAAGCAAATTGTTTTGGTGATACAAAAATAGCGGAGAAGATTCTTGAAACTGCAGATGTTGCACAAATTAAGGCTTTGGGAAGAAAGGTTTCAAATTATAATGAAACAATCTGGAATGGAAAGCGACAGATTGTTGTTTACAAGGGAATTTGTGAAAAATTTCAAAATCCTGAATTGAAATCCAGACTAAAGGCTACAGGTGATGCGGTTTTAGCGGAATGTGCTGTGAGGGACTGCATATGGGGGATTGGATTATCAATGATAGATCCTAAAAGATTAGAAATGGAAAAGTGGAGAGGAAAGAACTTACTTGGATTTGCACTTATGATGGTGAGAGATGAAATATAAAATATGAAAAATAAAATTCTGATTACTTTTAAGAGCATACATCCGTGCTTTTAATTATTTTTAGGTGTGGGGTAATTACTCACGTCTTTTATATTGTAAGTGATGAATAGTGGCATCACTCGTTATTAGCGTAAGTCTATTTGGATATGGTGAATAAAACCAAAAGTTTGGGAACAGCGTAAGTTATCAGAATGTGCTGGATTTCGCCGTGGATCGTTTCCACAACCGTATGGTAATAAGGAATGGTATGACGGTGAAGGGGCTATGCCCTTTGTGCAAGTTGCAGATGTCGCTGACGATATGAAACTTGTTGATGATACAAAACAAAAGATAAGTAAGCTGGCTCAACCTATGAGCGTGTATGCGGATAAAGGTTCTGTATTAGTAACCCTTCAAGGAAGTATTGGACGTGTTGCAATCACGCAATATGGGGCTTTCGTGGATAGAACAGTTCTTATTTTTGATAAGTATAATCAGGACATCGACAAAATATTCTGGGCGTATATCATAAAAGAAAAATTTATTGATGAAGCAAGAAAAGCACCGGGTGGAACTATTAAAACAATTACAAAGGAAGCATTATCAGACTTTGATTTGATGTTGCCGAATTATGATGAACAGAAGAAACTCGGAGCATTTCTTGTAAGTATAGACAACCTTATCACCCTTCACCAGCGCCAGCACAAATTACATCTGAACATGCTTTTATAAACTGTTTTTTATCGTAAGTAACATCGTATCTATACAATGGTTACCATAAATTTGACAATGAATCAAACATAAACCAACCTCAAACAAAGCAAGCCTAATTATGGTTACATCAGCGTAAGCAGTACTAATAAAGGAGGTAGCGTATGCTAGAGGATATGAGCAAGGATGCATTATTTTACAACTATTACGCACAGTGGATAGAAGTGTATAAGAAAGATGCAATTCGTGAAGCCACTATGGCAAAGTACAGGATGACTCAAAAGTGGGTGGAGAAGCTGGCTCCGGATCTTAAGGTTTGTGAGCTGACAAGGACCGCGTATCAGAAGATACTAAATGATTACGCAAAGGAGCATGAGAGACAGACAACCCTTGACTTCCATCATCAGCTAAAGGGTGCGGTAATGGACGCTGTGGATGAGGGGTTGATAGAGCGTGATCCGACCAGAAAGGCTATCATCAAGGGTAAGACACCACGTGAGAAAAAGATTAAATATCTCAATCAGTTTGAGTTGCATACTTTGATAGCTGATCTGGATATAAAGGAAGAGCCGAACTGGGACTGGTTTATTTTGCTTGTGGCAAAGACAGGGATGCGTTTCTCAGAGGCGCTTGCCATCACACCGAAGGATTTTGATTTTGGAAGACAAACACTTTCTATAAGTAAGACGTGGGATTATAAGGGTAAAGGCGGTTTTCTACCGACGAAGAATAAGTCATCTGTGAGAAAGATTCAGATTGACTGGCAGATAGTAGTAAAGTTTTCTGAGCTGGTAAAAGGGTTGCCTGAGGACGAGCCTATATTTGTAGGAGAGGAAAAGATTTATAATTCAACCGTCAATGATGCTCTCACCAGACACTGTAAGGCCTGTGGGATATCGGAGATTTCCATTCACGGACTTAGACATACGCATGCGTCGTTGCTTTTGTTTGCCGGTGTTTCTATAGCCAGTGTGGCGCGCAGATTGGGGCATGCGAGTATGACAACAACGCAGAAAACATATCTGCATATCATTCAGGAACTGGAAAATAAGGATGTGGATCTGGTAATGAGGACTTTGTCAGGACTGTAATGTAGCTTTTTAAACAATATGCTTACGCTGATTTTGATATATGTAATTTTGTGGTATTTTATGCCTATATTTGCTATAATAAATATAGTTAGTGTTTTGGTTTTGAAGAAGGAGAAATTATCATGCCAGAGTTGGAATCGATAATAGAGCAGAAATTGATTGAGCAGTTGGTATATGGGGATTCGCAGTGGACGTACAGACCAGATTTAAAGACAGAAGCGGATTTATGGAACAATTTTAAATATATTTTAGAGCAGAACAATAAGGACAGGCTGGATGGTGAGCCACTTTCTGATTCAGAGTTTGAGCAGGTAAAGAATCAGTTGCAGTTTTCAACATTTTATAAGGCTGGAGAGTGGCTGGTAGGCGAGAACGGCAAGGTCATGGTGCATGTACAGCGTGATACTAAGAAGCTTCATCTGGTTGTGATGAATCATGAGCATATTGCAGGTGGCAGCAGTGTGTATGAGGTTATAAATCAGTACAGTGCATTGAAGGATGATGATGATGCCGCATCAAGAGACCGTAGATTTGATGTGACCTTGATGATAAACGGTCTTCCAATGATACATATTGAGCTGAAAAACAGACAGCATTCATATATGGAAGCATTCAATCAGATAAAGAAATACATTGGTGAAGGGCAGTTCAGAGGAATTTTTTCGGCAGTTCAGATGTTTGTTATAAGCAACGGTGTTGACACGAAGTATTTTTCTGCAGCAAGTGATACGGAGCTAAAGAAAGAATTTATCAGCGGATGGGTTGACAGGAACAATCAGCCGGTTTCTGATTATATTGATTTTGCAAAAAATGTCCTTAAGATTCCACAGGCACATGAGATGATTGCAAGATATACGGTTTTAGATAATGAAGCTAAGCGGCTTATTCTGCTTAGACCATATCAGATACATGCTATTGAGGCAATTCGTGAAGCATCACGAACAGGAAAGTCGGGATTTGTATGGCATACTACAGGCTCGGGAAAGACGCTTACATCATATAAGGCAACAAGAAATCTCCTTATGGATATTCCAGCGTTGGATAAGGCTATTTTCCTTATAGACAGGAAAGATCTTGATGAGCAGACAAATACGTCATTTAGTTCATATTCTCAGAATGATTCAATTGATGTGGATAATACTGATAATGTGACTGATTTGAAAAATAAACTTAAATCGTCTGACAGACAGATGATTGTTACTACAATTCAAAAGATGCAGATTCTCATTTCAAAGCGTCTGAAGGAGGGCACACCTGAGTATAACAGGTTAAGAGGATTAAAAATAGCTTTTGTGGTGGATGAGTGTCACAGAGCTGTATCTCCGGCTACCAAGAGAATAATCGAACGCTTTTTTGGAAAGTCACTCTGGTTTGGCTTTACAGGAACACCACGTTTTCCGGAGAATCCTTATCCGTTGATGGGGGATTTGCCACGTACAACAGAGGAATTATACGGAGCATGTCTGCACAAATATACTATCCAGAATGCTATTCATGATAATGCTGTTTTGGGATTTCAAGTGGAGCACGATGGTCCAAAGGATGTGGCGGATGAGACTGACAGCAGCCGATATGAAAATGAGACGCATATGCTCAAGGTGCTTGAGGTTATTTTAAATAAGTCATATCATAAGCTGGGCTTTCAAAATGGAAAAGGCAAGACCTTTGAAGGGCTTTTGACTACAAGTTCTATTTCGCTTGCACAAAAATATTATGAGCTGCTCACAAGGGTGAAAAACGGAGAAACGCCATTAAAGATAGATGAACGCATAAAGCAGGTTTTACCGGACTTCCCTAAGTTTGCCATTACATACTCTGTGACTGAAAATGAGGACGGCTCGCAGGTCAATCAGGAGAAGATGAAGCAGTCTCTTGATGACTACAACGCTATGTTTGATACAAAGTTTGATATTTCACAGATTACTTCATACAATAGTAATCTAAATAAACGACTTTCTAGAAAAGATCCTAAGTATAAGAGCAGAAACGAACAGCTTGATCTGGTTATTGTTGTGGATCGTCTGCTCACAGGCTTTGATGCGCCATGTATGTCGACAATTTTTATTGACAGGCAGCCGATGGGACCTCACGATTTAATACAGGCCTTTTCCAGAACTAATCGTATTTTTGACAAAAAATCAAAGCCGTATGGACAGATTGTGACTTTTCAGGCACCGGTACTTTTCAAGAAATGTGTGGATGATGCTGTCAAGCTTTACTCTGCAGGAAGTACAGAGGATACACCACTTATTGCAGAGTGGGATGATGTGGAGCCTGCTTTTAAAAAGGCGCTTGCGGCACTTAGAATTGCAGCTCAGATACCGGACGACATTCCGTCAATGTCAGATGAGGAGAAGCTTCATTTCATGAAGATGTTTCAGAGCTTTGACAGACTTTTTGCACAGCTTAAATCCTTCAGCAGATATGATGAAAGTATGCTTGATGATTATGGAATTACTGAACAGGAATATATAGACTATGCAGGTCATTACCTGAACATAAAAAGTGAGATTGGGCCAGACCCGGGACCGGATCCGGTTAATCCGCCAGTAGAACTGGAAATAGACTCAGATTATGAGCTTATGGCATACAGTAATACAAGGATTGATTATGAATATATCATCAATCTCATTCAGAATATCGTCAATCCTGAGGAGGATGGTGATATTACTCTTGAGGAAAAGCAAAAGAAGATTGATGAGGCAAAGCAGTATGTAGAGGATCTGCGTAATGATAATCCGAAGGTTGCAGATATCATGTCACATCTGATTAATGAGATAGAGCTTGATGAGAGCAGGTTCAAGGGCAAATCAATTCTAAACATTGTTGAAAATATGAAACATGAATGTATAGAACAGGTTGTGAGTAATTTCTGCCTGCTATGGCATGCAGACAAAGATGATGTAATGTATGCGGCAACACATTACCGCAATGGTATTATCCCTAATGAGAGCGCCATAAAGGCATCTATTAATTATCCTGAGTACAAAAATACAGTGGAACATGCTTTACCTAAATTCAAGTACTATGCTAAGTTTTTTGCAGAGCTTAGGAGTACGCTGGATGACGAGATTAAGCCTTTAGTGTAAAGAAATGTATTTCACAACACTTATAATACATATACAATTAAATACCGGATTGTGTTATAATATGTCTGTCGGCGGATTCGTCGGCAGACTTTTTTTAAGGAGAGTAAAATGAGAGTATTAACAGATTTAGAGCCAAAGAACGTTTTTTCATTTTTCGAGGATATATGCAGTATTCCTCATCCATCATACAAGGAAGAGAGAATCAGTAATTATCTGGTGGAGTTTGCAAAGGCAAGAGGCCTTGAGCATTACCAGGATGAGCTTCACAATGTGATAATCATAAAGGAAGCATCAGAAGGATATGAGGATGTGGAGCCAATCATACTGCAGGGGCACATGGATATGGTTTGCGAGAAGGCACCTGACTGTGATAAGGATATGGATGAGGAAGGCCTAGACCTTTTGATAGATGGTGATTTTATCTCGGCAAAAGGCACTACACTCGGTGGAGATGACGGTATCGCGGTGGCATATGCGCTTGCTATTTTGGACGATGACAGCCTGTCACATCCACGCCTTGAGTTTGTATGCACTGTATGCGAGGAGGTCGGCATGGAGGGTGCTACAGGCATCGATGTGTCTATGCTTAAGGGAAAGAAGCTTCTTAATATGGACAGCGAGGAGGAGGGCGTGATGCTCGCAAGCTGCGCCGGTGGATGCAGAGCCGATGTGAAGCTGCCTGTAGAGAGAGAGACAGTGAGCGGAACAAAGCTTACTGTGAGCTTATCAGGTCTCACCGGCGGACACTCAGGCTCAGAGATTGATAAGGGAAGGGGCAATGCCAATACTCTTATGTCCAGACTGCTTCGCGACGCATCGGCACCTGTAGCTATAGCTTCTATAGATGGCGGCAGAAAGGATAATGCCATTCCAAGAGAGTGTACTGCACAGATTATTGTAGCACCTGATGAGGCTGCGGCAGTGAAGGCTTCGATAGAACAGGCAGCAGCTGAGATTGCGGAGGAGTTTAAGGCATCTGATCCTGACCTTAAGCTGACTGTGTCAGAGGAGACTGACTGCAGGGAGTCAGCTATAGGTGCAAAGGATAGCGCAAGGGTTATCGCACTTATCGAGGCACTGCCAAACGGCATCATCAGAATGAGCCGGGAAATAGATAAGCTTGTTGAGACCTCGCTTAATCTGGGAGTTTTAAAATCAGACGATGCTGCTGTCACTTTAAGATACGCAGTCAGAAGCTCTGTCGGTGTGGCTAAAAAAAGCCTTAAGAACCAGCTTGTCTGCATAGCAGGCGCTTTTGCGGCAGAGGTTACATTTGAGGGCGATTATCCTGCATGGGAGTACAAGAAGGATTCAAAGCTCCGCGAGGATATGGTACGGATTTTTGAGGAGATGTATGGCAAAAAGCCTACAGTTGAGGCTATTCATGCCGGTGTCGAGTGCGGACTTTTAAGCGGCAAGATTGAAGGACTCGACTGCATATCAATGGGACCGGACATGTATGATATCCATACGACTGAGGAGAGGCTTTCCATATCCTCTGCAAAGAGGTCATATGAGTATATACTCAGAGTGATTGCGTGCAAATAAATATCTATTCAAGGCTTTTGATAAAGGAAAGAGGTGTCATATGATACCTCTTTTTAAATGCCCTGTGAAAATAGCTCAGATTGTGAAATCCGACAGACAGTGAGACATCTAAAATTGAGGTGTTGCCGCGCTCGAACTGTTCTACGGATTTTTCAAGACGCACATTGTTGATATACTGCACGCAGGTCATGTTCATGTGTTTTTTGAAGAAACGCATGAAGTGATATTCACTGAAGTAGCAAAGCCCGGCAAGCTCTGAAACCTGGATGCTTTCGGCATAGTGCACCTCGATGTAATCGAGCACATTTTTGAGCTTATCGGAGGATGTGTTGACACCGAAATCAGCATTTTTTTCACTGTATTGCAGCAATAGAAATATTGCCTGAAGCAGAAATGCCTTTAGAGCCAGCTCATAGCCGAATTCCTGACCGGAGTATAGATTTGTTATGCGCATGAAGCATTTGCAAAGGGATGAATATGCCGGATGCTTCGGTGCAATCAGGTAAGGCATGGCAAACTCATGGTTGATTAGCGGAGTCAGATATCTTGAAGAGCATATATCGGTATTGTTTCCACCTAAAAAATTGATATGGAATACATACGTTTCCGAGTAAAATTCGTCGCAGTCCCTTATTGAAATGGAATGCAGCAGCAGTGGCGGGATAAAGATGATATCGCCTTCCTTTGCTTCATATTCGAGCAAATCAATCTGATAGGTGCATGAGCCCTTTGTAATCAGTGTGAGCTCTGCCTCATCGTGCCAGTGTGTAGTGATGACAGGGTAATCTGCTGCAAGTCTTGTTATATATTTCTGAACGGGGAAAAATACTTCTCCGTGCTTTGCGTTTTCTTTCTGCCCGAGGGCAGGCGGATTATTGTTTTTCATATTGTTGTTTCTCCATAGCTTTTAAAACTATACCCTTTAAAATTATAAGAGCAGTATTGTGTTATAAAATGAAAAAATATTGCAAGAATTTATACTAAATACTTTCTATAATAGCAGTATAATACATCAAGGCGAAGTGCTCAAGCTGTAAATGAGTGCAAAATTTATGATTAGATAAGAGGTACACATTATGGAGAGAAAATGGTGGCATGACAAGGTGGTATATCAGATTTATCCAAAGAGCTTTCAGGATTCTAACGGAGACGGCTTTGGTGATTTACAGGGTATCATCAAAAGACTTGATTATCTTGAGACGCTTGGAATCAATGCAATATGGCTTTCGCCGGTATTCAAATCACCGCAGGCGGACAACGGTTATGACATTTCGGATTACAGGGATATTGATCCGACGTTTGGCAGTCTCGATGATATGGAGGAGCTCATAAACGAGGCAAAGAAGCACAATATAAGGATTATGATGGACCTTGTCTTAAATCATTCTTCAAACGAGCACATGTGGTTCAAGGAGGCTAAAAAGAGCAAGGACAATCCATACCATGACTACTATATTTGGAGAGACGGAGATGAAGGCGTGCCGCCAAGTGATATGAAGGCTTGTTTCGGTGGAAGCGCATGGGAATATGTGCCGGAAATTGGACAGTATTATTTCCATCAGTTTTTACCGGAGCAGCCGGATTTAAACTGGGAGAATCCAAAGGTCAGAAGAGCAATCTACGATATGATTCTCTGGTGGATGGACAAGGGAGTCGGCGGCTTCAGACTTGATGTAATCGACCAGATAGCAAAAGAGCCGGACAAGAGAATCACCATAAACGGACCAAGGCTTCAGGAATATTTTAAGGAACTGAGCAGGGAGACCTTCCAGAAGGGCGACCTGATTACTGTAGGTGAGGCATGGGGCGCAGACACAGAGCGCGCAAAGCTTTACAGCAATCCGGATGGCAGCGAGTTTTCTATGGTGTTCCAGTTTGAGCACATAGGGCTTGACCAGAAGGAGGGCGGCGAGAAATGGGACCTTGCACCGCTTCCGTTTAAAAAGCTCAAAAAGAAAATGGCTCACTGGCAGAATGAGCTCTACAACTGTGGCTGGAACAGTCTGTTCTGGGACAATCATGACCTGCCGCGTATCGTGTCAAGATGGGGCAATGACGGGGAGTACAGAGTGGAATCTGCAAAGATGCTTGCTATATTGCTGCACGGCTTGCAGGGTACACCATACATATATCAGGGAGAGGAGCTGGGCATGACAAATGTACAGTATGATATCGAGGATTATAAGGACTGTGAAATCATAAACATGTACCATGAGCGCCTTGAAAAAGGATACTCAAAGGATGAAATCATGAAGTCCATTTACGCAAAGGGCCGTGACAATGCGAGGACACCTATGCAGTGGGATGACTCGGCAAATGCCGGCTTCACCACAGGAACACCTTGGATAAAGGTAAATGACAATTACGACAAAATAAATGCCAAATCACAGGTGGATGACCCTGATTCAATCTTTAGCTGCTACAAGAAGCTTGTTCAGCTGAGAAAGGATTATCCGGTATTTGTTGATGGTAAATTCACACTTTTACTTGAGGATGATGAGAATATTTTTGCATACAGCAGAAAGAATGAAGAAAAAACCATGATTGTTGTGTGCAATTTCTTTGACAAGGAGATACCAATGCCGCTTGCAAAGGAGTGTGAGGGCATGGAGGTGCTGATTTCAAATTATAAGGATACCTCTGATATGTCAGTGCTCAGACCTTATGAGGCCAGGATGTATATACGATAGATAAAATTGATACCGCTTGTTTTTATAAAGGTGTTTTATAAAAGCAGGCGGTATTATTGTATTTTTTAAGGATAATGTATATAATAAGTTACCGAAAAAATTCAATGGACGATGAAAGGAACCAATTCCATGTTTGATATAATAATAATAGGCAGTGGTCCGGCAGGACTGTCTGCAGCAATATATGCAAAGAGAGCCAATCTGAATGTGGCAGTAGCAGAAAAAGAATACGAGGGAACAGGCCAGATAGCCGAGAGCGGAAATGTGAACAACTATCTGGGGCTTCCCAACATAAACGGATATGACCTGGGAGAAAAATTCAGGGAGCATGCAGTGTCTCTTGATGTAGAATTTATCGAAAAAGAAGCAGTGCAGATAGAAGCAGTGCAAAATGGTGAGAAAGAAGAATCAGTGATATACAGAGTGAAATTCGATGATGACACGATAGCAGAGGCAAGAGCGCTCATCTATACTGCAGGAGCATATCCGAGAAAGGCAGGAGTGCCGGGAGAGGATGAGTATACCGGTAAGGGAGTATCTTACTGTGCAATCTGTGACGGAGCATTCTATAAAGGAAAGACAGCCGCAGTGCTGGGCGGCGGAGATACCGCTTTGGATGATGCATTATATCTGTCCGATATATGTGAGAAGGTCTATCTGGTTCACAGAAGAGACAGCTTCCGCGGTGCACAGAGCACAGTTGAGCTCTTAAAGCAGAAAGAAAATGTAGAGCTTGTCCTAAACGAAGCAGTGACAGAAATATATGGAGAAAAAAAGCCAACAGGCATAAAGCTTAAAAGTGGGAGGACACTGGCTGTAGACGGAGTATTCGTGGCATATGGCTCAGTACCGCAGTCAGAGCTTATAAAGAATCTGGTGCAGCTTGATGCGAGAGGATATGTAGTGGCAGGTGAGGACGGCATCACATATGCTGCAACAAAAAATGGTGACCATGATAGAAACGTCCAGCCGGGACTGTATGTGGCGGGAGATGTCCGTACCAAGACACTGCGTCAGGTGGTAACCGCAGTATCTGACGGAGCAAATGCCGCAACGACAGCCGCAGAGTATTTAAAGGACATTAATGGTTATAAACAAAATATATAACCACGCACAAATAATTTGTATAACTGATAGCATTGACTTTCAACACACACGTTTGTATAATAATCTCATCAATTCCTAGTAACACAATAGACTATGTAAGAATTAACGAGAAGAAGAAAACAATGAGATTTAATACAAGCTTACTTCATGCCGGCGTGACAAAAGAGACAAATGGCTCTACACTGCCACCGGTATATCAGACAAGCGCCTTCGAGCAGGAGAGCGCGGCAGATCTGGAAAAAATATTTGAAAACAAAGCTCCGGGCTACTGTTACACAAGAGTTGCCAATCCTACGATTACAGCTTTTGAGAACAGAATAACAAAGCTCGAGGGAGGAATAGCATCGGTGGCATGCGCATCAGGCATGGCGGCACTGATGAATACCTTCTTAAATATACTAAGCAGTGGAGATGAGCTCATCTCAAGCGCCAGCCTCTACGGTGGCACAATAGATTTGTTCCATGATCTTGAGGCCTTCGGCATCACAACCAGATATGTCGAGAACAACAACTGGCAGCAGATAGAGGACAGCATCAATGAGCATACCAGACTGATTTTTGCAGAGACTATCGGTAATCCCTGTCTGGATGTCACAGATATTGAGAAGCTTGCAGAGATAGCACACGCACATGATATACCGCTTGTAGTTGACAATACCACATCGACAGCTTACCTGATACAGGTTTTAAAGCATGGAGCTGATATCGTGGTCAATTCATCTTCCAAATATATAAATGGAAGCAGCAATGCAATCAGTGGTATTCTGACAGACTCAGGTAAGTTCAAATGGGACAAGAACAGATATCCGGGTTTTGCAGATTATGTGAAGTATGGACCTATGGCATTTGTCGCAAAGCTGAGAAACAGTCTTTTCAGAAATATGGGTGCCTGTTTAGCTCCGGTGAATGCATACTTAAATATTATAGGACTTGAGACACTAGGTCTTAGAATGGAAAGAGAATGCTCTAATGCACTCGAGCTTGCGTCGTGGATAGAAAACAATTATCCTGACATAAAGGTTAATTATCCGGGGCTTGAGAGCAGCAAATGGCATGAAATAGCAAAAAAACAGCTCACAAACGGCTATGGAGCAATCCTTACAATTAGGGTTGGCGGCAAGGAAAAGGCATTTAAATTTATAGACAGCCTGACGATTCCATACACACTCAGCAATATCGGAGATACAAAGACACTTGTCATTCATCCGGGCTCCACAATCAGTCTTCACAGCACAGATAAGCAGAAGGAGGATGCAGGAGTATTTGAGGATCTTATAAGAGTCAGCGTGGGTATCGAGGATATAGATGACCTGAAGGAGGATTTTGCACAGGCTTTTGCAAATATAGCTGATTAAGCCATCATAATAAGGTATCAATGTGTATGCAAATGAGAGCGTGCATATGCATTTACATATAAAACAAAACATTAACATATTTACACAGTAAGGAGATTAAAAATGGCGGAGAAAGTTGATTACGCGGCCCTAAAAAAGGGCGGATTCATGAGACAGAAGCAAAAGGGCTGTTTCTCACTTAGAATTGCGGTTGTAGGAGGAAATCTTACAGCAGAAAATATCAAAACAGTAGCAGAGGTTGCTGAGAAATACGGACACGGATATGTTCATATGACATCGCGTCAGGGTATTGAGATTCCTTTTATCAAGGTTGAGGATATCAATGTGGTAAAAGAGGAACTGGCGAAGGGCGGTGTAGGAACAGGTGTCTGCGGACCAAGAGTACGTACTGTCACAGCGTGTCAGGGCTCAGAAATCTGTCCTAGCGGATGTATCGATACATACACTCTGGCTAAGGAACTTGATGAAAGATACTTCGGAAGAGAGCTTCCTCACAAGTTCAAGTTTGGTGTCACAGGCTGTCAGAACAACTGCTTAAAGGCTGAGGAAAACGATGTCGGAATCAAGGGCGGCATGACAGTAGAGTGTAGCCATGACGATTGTATCCAGTGTGGTGTATGTGTGAAGGCATGCCGCGAGGGTGCGCTTAGCATGGAGGATGGCAGGATTGTCATCGACAGAGACAAATGTAACAACTGTGCGCGCTGCGTAAAGAGCTGTCCGACAGATGCATGGAAGGGAACTCCGGGATATATCGTATCGTTTGGAGGACTTTTCGGAAACCACATCTATAAAGGAGAGCAGCTTGTTCCTATTATCCGCGACAAGGAAACTCTTTTCAGAGTGACAGATGCAGCAATTAGTTTCTTCGAGAAGCATGCAAACGGTGGTGAGCGTTTCAGACTTACTCTTCAGAGAGTGGGCGAGGAAGAGTTCAAAAAAGAGATTCAGGCAGCATACGAGGGTAAATAATTCCCATGTATAGCAGGAAATATCCGGCATGCATAAACAACAACGGTTACGGCAAAAATATAATAAATATGAGTATAGGAAGGGAGATGCAAAATGGCAGATATAGCATTCGACGATCAGGTAGATATAACTGACAAGGTTTGCCCTCTTACATTTGTAAAGGCAAAGGTAGCAATAGAGGAATTAGATGACGGTGAGGTGCTTGCAATCCGTATGAATGATGGAGAGCCGGTACAGAATGTTCCAAGAAGCATGAAGGAAGAGGGACACAAGATACTTAAGCTCGAGGACAACGAGGATGGAACATACACTCTTTACGTCAGAAAGGTTGAGGACTAATCATGGCAGCAAGAATTTCAAAGGCGGATTTCGATGAAAAAGTATTAAAAAGCAAGCTTCCGGTAATTGTTGATTTTTATTCGGATTCATGTGTGGCCTGCAAGAAACTGGCACCGGTTCTCGGAGATATCGAGGATGATTATGAGGATAAGCTTCACGTATACAAGGTCAACACAAACTTTGACGGAGAGCTCGCTGATGAGTATGAGGTGACTGCGAATCCGACACTGCTTTTCGTAAAAGACGCAGAGGTCTTAGATAGAAAGGTCGGCGCACAAAAGCCTGCCGATTTGAAAGCATGGGTTGAAGAATTATTATAGTTTTTAGATTATTATATAAAGCAGTCCGATACAGGATAATAACACATACAGATACCACAATCTGTGACACAGGAGGAAATAAAATGACTATCACAGTAGCAGGAGAGAAGAAAGAATATAAGGATGGACTTACATTACCGGAGCTTATCGAGCTTGAGAATGTAGATATGCCTGAGTATGTAACAGTTTCAATAAATGAGGAATTTGTTGCCACAGAGGATAAGCCAAAGACAGTGCTTAAGGATGGCGACAATGTAGAGTTCCTTTACTTCATGGGAGGTGGATGCTAATGGCAATGACTGATGAGCAGATCGAGCGCTATTCACGCCACATTATCCTTAATGAGGTGGGCGTTAAAGGTCAGAAGAAATTATTAAAGGGCAAGGTGCTTATTATCGGTGCCGGCGGACTCGGAGCTCCGGCAGCCATGTATCTTGCAGCAGCAGGAGTTGGCACAATCGGTATTGTGGATGCGGATGAGGTAGATTTATCCAACCTGCAGAGACAGATTATCCACGGAACAGCCGATGTGGGAAAAGCCAAGGTAAAGTCAGCAAAAGAGACAATGAACGCCATGAACCCGGACGTTCAGGTCAATACATACCGTATGTTTGTAGATGCGTCGAACATCAGAGAGCTTATCAGGGATTATGATTTCATCATCGATGGAACTGACAATTTCCCGGCAAAGTTCTTAATCAACGATGCATGTGTGCTTGAGAAAAAGCCGTTTTCACATGCAGGAATCATCCGTTTCAAGGGTCAGCTCATGACATATGTGCCGGGAGAGGGACCTTGCTACAGATGTGTATTCAAGAATCCGCCACCAAAGGATGCAGTGCCTACATGTAAGCAGGCAGGCGTTATCGGAGCTATGGGCGGAGTAATCGGTTCGCTTCAGGCTATGGAGGCTATCAAGTATTTAATCGGTGTTGGAGAGCTGCTCACAGGATATCTGCTTACATATGATGCACTCACCATGGAGTTCCACAAGATTAAGCTTCCAAAGGATACACACAACTGTGCAGTCTGTGGCGACCATCCGACTATTCTCGAGCCAATCGACTACGAGCAGGAGGTCTGCGAGGAGACAGCGGGCAGATTTGATGCACCTCGTACACAGGAATAAAAAGACAGTAAGGAAAGGAACGATATGAGTATCATAAGAATGGAATATCCGTTTCTGGATGAAATAGCAAAATATGCTAAAGAGCATCTGCCGGAGGAGGCGTGCGGTCTGATAGCAGGCAGTGAGGACGAAAACGGTCGTCTCATCACAAAGGTATATTACCTGACGAATACAGACCATGCCGAGGACCATTTCACAATGGATCCAAAGGAGCAGCTGGCAGCCATAAAGGACATGAGAGCAAGCGGCCTTAAGCCGCTTGGCAACTGGCATTCACACCCGTCTAGCCCTTCAAGGCCATCGGATGAGGATATAAAGCTTGCATACGATCCAAGTGCGAGCTACATGATAATGTCGCTTATGGCAGAAAATCCTGTAATCAACTCGTTTCATATCGAGGGTGGACAGGTCACGAAAGAGGATTTACGAATATATTCTGATGAATATTACTTCTAAATCATATGTTAATGTTTTGAGTCGCAGCGAAAGCTGCAAAGAAAAGTCAGCTTCATCGAAGATGGCTTTTCTTTTTTAGAGAAAGATGTTATTATAGCATGTATATTTAATAAAACGAAAGAGCGTGCGAATATGAAATTAAAAACGAAGGAACTTACAACATGTGCACTTTTTGCGGCACTTATAGCAGTTGGAGCATTTATCAAGATTGATATTCCGCTTCCTATGTACACCATGCATTTTACATTACAGTGGTTCTTTGTGCTGATGGCGGGATTTCTGCTGGGGGCAAAACTGGCATCGCTTAGCGTGATAGTATATTTGTGCATCGGACTGGTGGGAGTGCCTGTATTTGCGGCAGGCGGCGGCCCTACATACATTTTAAGACCGGGCTTTGGGTTCCTCTTAGGCTTTGTGCTTGCCGCATTTTTAATCGGAGCTATCACAGAAAAACTTAAAAAGACCAATGCGTTTACACTTATTCTTCCGGCAACGGTCGGACTGGTGGCATATTATACAGTTGGAGCAATATACTTTTACTGCATGAAGAATTTCTATGCGGCAACACCTGTCAGCTGGGGCATAGTAATAGTAGATTACTGTATGATAACTGTTGCACCGGACTTTATATTATGCGTATCGGCAGCAGTGTTTTCTGCCAAGCTTCGTCCTGTTTTTGAAGGAATGCTCAATGGATACAGTGTGAAGCATAAGGCAAAAAATAAAGCGTAGAATAAGGTATGAAATAAGGCAAGGATATGGTATTACAGGGAGATAAAAATGGCGTATTTTCCGATGTTTGTGGATATGACGGAAAGAGAGTGTCTGATCGTCGGCGGTGGAAATGTGGCATACCGCAAGGTGATCGTAATGCTGGATTTTGGCGCGAAGGTCACGGTTGTGGCAGAGGATATATGTGATGAGCTGAGAAAGCTTACAATTGATGATATAGCAAGCGAGGATAAAACGGGCTCATATACGGCAAATAAAGAAAACAATCAGACGGACCCGGATGCAGCAGATAGAATTACGTTCATAAAAAGAAGGTTTGAACGAAAAGACTGTGACGGCATGGAAATGGTTATCGCTGCCACTGATGACAATGCTTTAAATCATGAGATTGCAGAGTATTGCAAAACTAATGGCATCATGGTAAATGCGGTCGATCAGAAGGCTGATTGCAGCTTTATTTTTCCGTCATACATAAAGGAAAAGAATCTTGTTGCGGCATTTTCGAGCGGAGGAAACAGCCCTGTGCTGACTCAGTATCTGAAAGGCAAAGAGCAGGAGATTCTTACTCCGTTTCTTGGTGAGCTGAACGAATACATGGGACAGATCCGCGAAAAAGTAATAGCGCAATATGACACGGAAGCCGAGAGAAAGCGTGTGTTTAAAGAAATATTGTGTGCAGCTATTGATAATGGAAGGATTCCGGAAATATAGTTTAAAGTATGATATTACAGATTTTAAGTTGTTGTTCATTTATAAATGATAAATGGAAAATGGCATGATCCGTAGGAGAGTAAAATGAGGTATTTAATAGGAACGAGAGGCTCAAAGCTAGCTCTTGTTCAGACTGATTACGTGATAGATAAGTTAAAAAGAGCATATCCGGATGATGATTTCGAGGCTGTTATCATAAAGACAACAGGCGATTTAGAGCAGAAAAAGGCACTCGATAAGATTGGATCAAAGGGTATCTTCGTAAAGGAGATAGAGGACGAGCTTTTATCGGGAAAGATCCATATGGCAGTCCATTCCATGAAGGATATGCCTGATGAACCGGCAGCAGGGCTTACATTTGCAAAGGCATGGAAGCGTGAAGATCCAAGGGATGTTTTGGTGCTAAAAAATGCCGCTTCACTGGATGAGCTTCCTCATGGTGCCGTGATAGGAACCGGAAGCAAGCGCAGAAAGTATCAGCTTTTAAAGCTGCGTCCTGACCTTAAGGTGGTTGGCATACGCGGAAATATCGATACGAGGCTTCGTAAGCTATATGATGGGGAAATTATATATGAAGAGGTTTCCGATAATACTGTAAATAACAATGAGATAGCTAACGAAAAACAGAATAAGTATAACGAATACAGGCTGGATGGAATCGTACTTGCAGCGGCGGGAATAAAGCGTATCGGAAGAGATTCTGAGATCACACAGTACTTTTCAGAGGATGATATGATTCCGGCTCCGGCACAGGGCACACTTGCGCTTGAGCTACGTGCTGACAATGCTAAGCTGATGGCAAAGCTTGATGCTTTGTCAGATGAGAAAACCAATCTGTGCGCAGGAATTGAGAGAGAATTTTTAAAGCGAATCGGTGGAAACTGTCATCTGCCTGTGGCTGCATACTGTGATATTGTAAGTGAAAAAGACCGAGGTAATGACAGCAACAAAAATAACAGGCTAAAGCTTCTTGCGATGTTTGGTTCAGAGGATGGAAAAAAGCTTGCAAGGACAGAGCAGGTATGGGATATTACATCAGACAGAAACAATATTGTGGAGCGTGCGGTGCACGATATTCGGTATAAATTAGAAATCGACTAAAGTTTATTATATTTAACCTGGTTTTAAACTTAAAAACATGCAGCCGATACATCAAGTGGCTCGTTTAAAAATATCAAGGCATAATTTTTAATCATAATAATTCAGTAGAAAAATAATTAGGAAAATCATGAGAGAAAACACAGGAAAAGTAGTATTAGTTGGAGCAGGACCGGGAGATACGGGCCTGCTCACTTTAAAAGGAGAAAAATATATAAAACAGGCGGATTGTCTGGTGTATGACAGGCTGTCATCACCAGAGTTTCTTTCAATGGCAAAGGCAGGCTGTGAGCTTATTTATGTGGGCAAGGAAAATCACAAGCATGTCATGAAGCAGGATGCCATAAACGAGCTTTTGTATGAGAAATCAAAATATCATGAGCTTGTAGTCCGTTTAAAGGGCGGAGATCCGTATGTCTTTGGAAGAGGCGGAGAGGAAGCTCTCTACCTGGTAGATAGAAATGTGGAGGTAGAAGTGGTACCGGGTGTCAGTTCGTCGGTTGCAGCGCTTGCAGCTGCAGGAATACCTATTACGCACAGAGGCATAGCAAAAGGCTTTCAGGTCATCACTGCGCACAGCAGAAAGGATGAGGAGGCAGATATAGACTATTCCCTTCTTACAGATGAGACAATCACCTGCGTATTTTTGATGGGACTTGCGCATGTAAAAAGCATTGCAGCAGGGCTTATGAAAGCAGGACGAAGAGCGGATACTCCGGCAGCAGTGATATCGAACGGCACACTTGCCGCGCAGCGCAAATGTATAGGAACGCTTGCAGATATCGGAGAGAAGATTGAGGAAGCAAAGCTGACATCACCGGCTATAATCGTTGTGGGAGATGTGGTTTCTCTGAATGACAGGCTGGATTTCTTTGAAAAAAGACCACTGTTTGGAAGAAAAATCACAGTACCATATATCGAGGCTATGCCTGAGAATATTGAAGCAGGAGCAAAAGATGATGGAAGAAAATTTGAAAGCTCTAAAGCGTTAAAAAATAGTAATAACAATATCAAAACAAACGAATTGATAGCAAAATTACAGCAGCTTGGAGCAGATGTCACACCGGCTAAGACAGGCATAATAAACCCGATAATAATTCCTGAATTTGCCGATAAGGTAAGATCGGCAGACTGGATAGTTTTTACAAGCAAAAATGGTGTAAGATCATTTTTCTATAATCTGGCAGGGGCTGACATCAGGCTGATAGCAAGTGCAAGGTTTGCAGTGGTGGGAAAAGCTACAGAAAAAGAGCTTGCAAAGCATCACATAAATGCAGATATTATTCCGGCAGAACAGACCGGAAAAGGACTTGCAGATGCAATGAAATTATGTATGCCGTATGTCTATGGGGAAAGTGATGAGGATACATTTGATTTAGGGAAAAATAGTACATTGGATTTAAGCAATGGTAATATATCTGATAAAATGTGCAAAGTCTGCATTTTCTCGGCACAGGAGGCTTCACCTGACCTTGAGGCAGGGCTTAAAGAAATATGTGAATTAGAAAAAATTGATGCATATGTAAATGAGCAGGCATATGAGAGTATTCCTGAAAGCATTGGAAACATGGTAAGTGAAGCTGTTTTTACAAGCGCATCAAATGTGGAAAGATTTTTTCATATGCTGCCGGAGAATGCAAACGTGGAAACAGCATACTCGATAGGTGAAAAAACAACAGCAGCATTAGAGCAGCACAATGTCAGAGAGATACTACAAGCTGATGACAGCAGCTATGAAGCACTGGTAGATACAATATGTTATAAAGCTTAAGAATTTATGGTGACAAAAGTTATATAATCTGAATTTGTCAAAACGCGCTAAATGTAATATACTATACACAACTGAAACATTAACATATTAAAGGAGAAGCACAATGAAAGAATACAGTATAGGTACAAAGTGTGTACAGGCAGGCTATGAAGCCGGAAACGGAGAGCCGAGACAGATCCCGATTATTCAGTCAACTACATTCAAATATGACACAAGCGAGGACATGGGAAAGCTTTTTGACCTTGAGGCAGAGGGTTATTTCTACAGCAGACTGCAGAATCCAACCTGTGACACGGTAGCAAGAAAAATCGCAGCTATGGAGGGTGGCACTGCTGCCATGCTCACATCATCAGGACAGGCAGCCAATTTCTATGCCATGTTCAACATATGTGAGTGCGGAGACCATATCGTGGCATCATCATCCATATATGGAGGCACCTTCAACCTCATCGCGGTAACTATGGCAAAGATGGGTATTACAGCTACATTCGTATCTCCTGATGCTACAGAGGAGGAGCTGAATGCAGCATTCAGACCGAACACAAAGCTTATGTTTGGTGAGACTATTGCCAATCCTGCGCTTACGGTGCTTGATATAGAGCTTTTTGCAAAGGTGGCACACGAGCACGGAGTACCGCTTATAGTGGACAATACCTTCCCGACACCTGTAAACTGCAGACCAATTGAGTGGGGCGCAGATATTGTCACACACTCTACCACAAAGTACATGGACGGACACGGAGCCACACTCGGCGGAGCAATCGTAGACAGCGGCAAATTCGACTGGATGGCACATGCAGATAAATACCCGGGACTGTGCACACCTGACGACAGCTATCATGGCATCACATATGCAGAGAAATTCGGCAAGGAAGGTGCGTTCATCACCAAATGTACAGCACAGCTTATGCGCGATTTTGGTTCTATGCAGTCACCACAGAATGCATTTATGCTGAATCTTGGCCTTGAGTCACTTCATGTGCGTATGCCAAAGCATGTGGAAAATGGACAGGCAGTGGCTGAATTTTTGGAAAATCATCCAAAGGTTGCCTATGTAAACTACTCAGGGCTTCCTTCAAACAAATACTATGAGAGAGCACAGAAGTATCTTCCAAACGGAGGCTGCGGAGTCGTATCATTTGGCTTAAAGGGCGGCAGAGAGGCAGCGTCTGCATTTATGAAGGCATTAAGGCTTGGTGCAATCGAGACACATGTGGCAGATGCGAGAACCTGCTGCTTAAATCCGGCAACAAGCACGCATCGTCAGATGAATGATGAGCAGCTTAAGGAAGCAGGAGTGCCGGCAGAGCTTATCAGAATAAGCTTAGGTCTTGAGGACAAGGTGGATTTGATTGCAGATATCTCAAACGCACTCGACGCCATAAAATAAAAATACAAAATTTATACATAAATAAATTAAAACAAAACTTTACGGAACAGCATACTAATGATATAGTAGTGTTATGGAAAAATGATTAATTTATAGGTTGAATTATTAGTGGGAAGTATTTATGAATAAAGAAGTTGATGATAAAAAGAGTATAAAATTAGATTTGCAGGCTGCATTTGCATTCTTTGGGAAATATCTTTTCAGATATTTCCCAAAGGAAGGGTATTTGCAGCTTTCTTCTTATGTTGTTTCTACACATGATACAGCAGGCAAGATTACAGATTTAAAAAATAATCATTTTATAGACAATATTGTGGATTCTGAAAAGTTGTTTGAGGCTATGGACCGGATAGCAGACGGTGCCCAAAGTGCCACAGTAGTATTACATGCTAAAGAGGGAACGGATGCATACCGCATTTCGCTTAATTCATCTGAGTTTGACGAAGAAGGAAAGACGACGGAAGCTGTTGGGATTATAGAAAAGCTTGACCACTATACAAACCGCAGTGAAATGGTCAGTGCGCTCGGCAACAATTTCCACAGCATATATTATGTGGATGTTGATAATGACAAAGTGTACACCTACAGAGTGAAGGATGAAATACAGGGGATGTTTGGAGAGCTTCTTAAGACAATTCCGGGCTATACTCAGTTGATTACCGAGTATGTTTCAAATGTTGTTTTAGAGGAAGATAAGCTCCATATGCTTTCGGAGCTATCGGTTGAAAACCTGCGCAGACAGTTCATGATTAAGGATACGTACCAGCATGATTTCCGTATTGTAAGAGACGAACAGGTGAGATACTGCAGGGCGAAATTTGTTAATGTGTCTGGAGTAGGAGAGCTTCACAAAATGGTAGCCGGTTTTTCTGATATCAGTCCGGAGAAGCAGAGAGAGTATGATCGAATAGCGTATTCAGATCCGGTGACAGGTGAAGACAATTACGATAGCTTCAAGAAAAAGATTCGCGACAGAAGAGAGCCTGGGTATCTTTTGTCAATGGATATACATTCATTTAAGATAGTAAACTCTATCTGTGGGGTGGCCAAAGGTGATGAGACGCTAAAATGGATATCGGACAATATACTTGGCGTGATTGGAGAAAAGGATCTGGCGGGGCATATAAATGCGGACAGATTTGCCATATATTGCGCCAATGATGATATTTCAGATGTCATAAGAAAGATAGAGACAATTAACTTACAGCTTCAGAAGGTTTCTAATGCACTTAAGATTCCAAAGATTGTACCGTATTTCGGAGTTACAAGGTGGGATCCGGGGAAAAAGGTTGAGGAAGCTTACAGTGAGGCGAATTTTGCAAAGAACCGCATTAAGGATAGAAAGGATGTGCTGTATCAGGTATACAGTCAGGCGGATACTGACAAGATACTCGAGGAAAAGCGCATGGAGGACGATTTCTATAAGGATTTGAAAGCAAAGCGTTTTGAGATATGGTATCAGCCTAAGTATGATCCGAAAACCAATGAGCTTGTCGGTGCAGAGGGACTTGTCAGATGGAGAGATTCGTCCGGCAATATTATACCGCCGGGCAGATTTATACCCTTATTTGAGAGAAACGGATTGATAAAGGTGCTTGATGAGTATGTATTCCGTACTATATGTGAGTATCAGCGGAAGTGGCAGCTGGAGGGGAAAAAAATAGTGCCGGTTTCCATCAATCTGTCAAGAGCAAGTCTGTACTTTGAGTCTGTTGTGAAAAGATATCATGACATTGCAGGCAGAATAGGTGTGAAGACGGAGCTTGTGCCGATAGAAATTACAGAGAGTGCGGCGATAGATAATGACAACATAAAGGGGCTGGCAGACAGGTTCCACAGTAAAGGCTTTCCTCTTCTTGTTGATGATTTCGGCTCAGGCTATTCGTCCCTTGCAACACTTAATATGAAGTGCTTTGATACATTAAAAATAGACAAGAGCCTCATCGATTATATCGGTGATTTAAGTGGTGAAAGACTTTTGACCCATACCATTGCTCTGGCAAAAGAGCTGGGACTTTATGTGACGGCTGAGGGTGTTGAGAAAAAGGAACAGGTTGAATTCCTGAAAAATATAGATTGTGACAGCATACAGGGCTTTTATTATTCCAAGCCATTACCGGTTGAAGAATATGAGAAGCTTTTAGGGTAGCAAAAACAGCAGGTCTCATTGATTTTCAATGGGACCTGCTGTTTTTGCTTTAAAGGAAAGCATATAGATAAAAGAGCCGACACGAATCGGCTCTTTTGAGGGGAGTATAAATAATTAATAAGAGGTATAACATTGAAAAGATTTCTCTTTTCACGATGTATTATAGATTAATGGAAACTAAAAAGCAATAGAGTATAAGAAAAATTATTAAATCTTAAGAAACTAACACGTTGATGTACTAAAGTTTGCATTGATATTACTAGACTTAAGGACTATATTGAGGGAAGCTTTGTGTGTCAAACAAAATAGTTGTATGGAAACTCATACATTATTCTCACTTTTTTTGATACATAGAATATTCTGATATAAATATATAAATGCCGGGTGTGGTTATATTATGAAATTTAAAATAGTATACGCAGATGAGCTCGATAATGTGATAGAAGAAAAAAATGCAATGCTTGTTGATATCAGGACACGCGAGGAATATGAGAAATCCCATTGGAAGGCTGCTGTCAGTCTGCCGATGGATATCACGGATTCGTACGAAGAGCTGCTTAACAGAACGCAGCCTGTGATTTTTTATTGTACGCATGGCGGCAGCAGCATGAAGCTTGCCAGATATCTGGGAAACAGGGGCTTTGATACTGCAACTGTCATAGGAGGCTACAATGCTTTGTGCGGATATCAAAAAAAGTTGCAGAAATATGGCTAAAACTATTTAAAAAAAAGTGAATTTATGTAACAATAATAGATAATGATTTAAGAAAGAATATAGAAAGGCTGTTTTACAATATATGGATAAATTTGAGCTTGTTGTGCCGTGTCATTTTGGTCTGGAGGCAGTGGTAAAGAGGGAGATATATGACCTGGGATATGAGATAACACGTGTGGAGGACGGCAGAGTGTCGTTTGAAGGCGATGCTGAGGCAATATGCCGTGCAAACATATTTTTGCGCGGAGCTGAGAGAGTACTGCTTCAGGTAGGACGTTTTAAGGCAACGACGTTTGATGAGCTTTTTGAGAATGTTAAGGCGCTTCCGTGGGAGAATTTTATCCCAAAGGATGGCAAATTCTGGGTGAAAAAGGCTTCTTCCATAAAGAGTAAGCTTTTTTCACCATCGGATATACAGTCTATCGTGAAAAAAGCCATGGTTGAGAGAATGAAGAGGTCGTATCATATCGACTGGTTTCCGGAGGATGGGGCTATGTATCCGGTAAGAGTTTTCCTGTACAAGGACGAGGTGATGGTTACACTTGACACATCCGGAGATTCATTGCACAAGAGAGGCTATCGTCTTGCAACGAGCAAGGCACCGCTGACTGAGACTCTTGCAGCATCACTCATCATGCTCACACCATGGCATGCAGACAGGATACTTGTTGATCCCTTCTGCGGCAGCGGTACATTTCCGATTGAGGCAGCCATGATGGCGGCGAACATAGCACCGGGAATGAACAGGGAGTTTACGGCTGAGAGCTGGACCAATATCATACCGAGAAAGCTGTGGTATGAGTCAGTGCAGGAGGCTGAGGACATGATAGAAAAGGATGTGCAGGTTGATATCCAGGGCTATGACATCGACCCTGATGTGGTGGCGGCAGCCAGAGAAAATGCAAAGCGCGCCGGTGTGGACCACATGATTCATTTCCAGCAGAGAGCGGTGGCAGACATGCATCATCCTAAAAAATATGGATTTATCATATCCAATCCGCCTTATGGTGAGCGACTTGAGGAAAAATCAGCGCTGCCTGCACTTTATTCACAGATTGGCGAGGCGTATAAGGGACTTGATTCCTGGTCCATGTATCTGATTACAAGCTATGAGGATACGGAGCGTTATATAGGCAGAAAAGCGGATAAAAACAGAAAAATCTACAATGGCATGATAAAGACATACTTTTATCAGTTTATGGGTCCTAAGCCTCCAAGAAGAAAAAAGGATTAAGAATAATAAATGAAATATTCAAAGAGATACATGGTATTTACACTCATATTGGCACTCATTTTTGTGTCGAATTTTTATATATATGCAAAGGATAATTCAACACTTGGGGCATTCCGCGGTGCGAAAATACAAAGCGGTGTATGGAGCCCTCTGGTTGCCGATGATGTAAATGGCGGTACTATTAAGCTTAAGATAGAAAATAAAGAATATACGAGTGAGAATGAGCATGTGTATATGGATGACGAAAGGAATATCATGGTTCCGGTAACGATGCTGCGCGATGCGTTAAACAGCAGTGCACATGTCTATAATAAAGAGGAGCTGCTGGTTGAAAAGCACAGTCTGACGGCTGATTTCAAGCTTTCCGATGGTAATGGCTTTGTGCAATATAAAGGTGCATTTTACGTCAGTCTGGACAAGCTTTCAAAGCTGTTAGATATGACATGCAGCTTTGACACAGCAGCGAATACGCTCACCATGACAGACAAGTCTGAGGGTGTTTCACCAGTTCCGCCAAAGTATGACTTAAGAGAGAAACAGCGTGTTTCACAGGTCAGGGATCAGGGGACATATGGCACCTGCTGGGCATTTGCCGCTACCAGCGCACTTGAGTCGGCGCTTATGCCGGAGGAGAATCTGTTGTTTTCTGTTGACCATATGAGCATGAGCAATTCATTCAATGTCAATCAGTATGATGGCGGTGAGTACACAATGGGAATGGCATATCTTGCAGCCTGGCAGGGACCGGTCTATGATGCCGACGACCCATATGGAGATGGCGTGACCAGGAGTGATCTTACGGCAGTAAAGCATGTGCAGGAGATTCGTATAATAGACGGAAAGGATTATCAGGGTATAAAGGAGGCTGTATTCAAATATGGAGGTGTGCAGACATCGCTTTACAGCACCATAACAAGCTCAAAGACAAGGACTCCTTATTACAACAGACAGACAAATGCCTACTGTTATATGGGGTCTGAAAAGCCGAATCATGATGTTGTCATAATAGGATGGGATGATAACTACCCAAAGGAGAATTTTAATGTGGACCTTGAAGGCGATGGAGCTTTCATATGTCAGAATAGCTGGGGCTCACAGTTTGGTGAGGATGGAGTGTTTTATGTGTCTTACTATGATACTAATGTAGGTACACACAATGTTGTCTACACAGATGTTGAGGATACTGACAATTACGATAATATTTATCAGAGTGACCTCTGCGGCTGGGTAGGCAAGATGGGCTATGATAAGGAGGATATGTACGGAGCTAATGTTTTCACCGCACAGTCGGCTGAGTCACTTAAGGCTGCAAGCTTTTATGCAACAGCATCTGATACATCATATAAGCTGTATGTGGTCAAAAATTTTGAGAATGAATATTCCTTCCAGAACAAGACACAGGTAGCGGAGGGAACTCTTGAAAATTCCGGATATTATACGGTTGATTTTGATGAGCCGATGGAGGTGGAGGCTGGCGAGCGTTATGCTGTGGTGCTGTATATCAGTACACCGGGCTCAACCCATCCTATGGCTATTGAGTATGATTCCGGTGAAAAATATATGTCAGCCGTGGATTTAAACGATGGTGAGGGCTATATCAGCTACGATGGAGTAGCTTTTATCAATGTAAAGGAAAAACAGGATTGCAACCTCTGTATAAAGGCCTTTTCTGATAACAGATGATATGTACAGAAAAATTTTAAAGATAATAACAGTACTCTTTATGGCGCTGGTGATTATTGTTCCGGTAACAGTCAAGAAGCTGCCGGCAATGAATGAAAAATATGCCATGGCAGAGGAGCTTGAAAATAATGTACTGCAGAATTATGTCAGGGCATCAGCCCTGGCAAAGGAAAAGAAGAATCCGGATGATATATTAAAATCGACAGACAATCAGGATGGAGACCTGAAAATAGAGCTGCCAGCTTCCGTAGGAAAGTCCAAGCAGGATATTTCTGTGGAGACAGATTATCTGACACAGACAGTATATGTAAAGCTTAAAACAGAAGAGGAAAACTATTTCACAAACTATTCAATAACCGGAAATTCAGATTATATTGACTCTATGCAATATTACAAAAATGACGGAGCCGGTGTTATAGCTATCACTACAGATAAGCTGTATGAGATAAAGTACCTGTTAAAAAACGGAAGCCTTTATATTAAATTTGTAGATTTACATGACATATATGACAAGGTTGTTGTGATAGATGCAGGTCATGGAAGCAGAATGAGCGGCGCTGTGCGAAATGGTGTATATGAAAAAGATATAAACCTTGATATTGTATTGGCATTAAAAAATCTGCTCGATAATTATTCCGGCGACAAAAAGATAGGTGTTTTTTACACCAGGACCACAGATGTCAATCCAACACTCCAGCAGAGAGCAGCATTGGCAAATAAGGCAGATGCTGATTTATTTATCAGTGTGCACTGTAATTCATATGAGACTGGTAATTTTACCACAATCCATGGCACGCAGGTGCTCTACAGTCAGTCTGATGACCGTAAGCTTGGCAGTAAAAGACTGGCACAGATCTGTATGGACAATGTGACAAAGGAGACCGGAAGCAGCGCATTCGGACTGCTTGAGGCAGACAATATATATATAATAAGGACAAGCAATGCACCGGTTGCACTTGTCGAAGCAGGTTATATGACGAACCGTGAAGAGCTTGACAATCTGACCAATCCGGATTATCAGAAAAAGATGGCACAGGGCATATATAATGCTATTATGCAGGCATTTGATGAGGGGTACTAGTATAGCGTTTCTTAAATAACTGGACCAAATACTTGCCCGTTTTCTCGATAGTACAATCCAAAAAGCCTCAGCGTAGCCCGCTACGCCTACGTTTTTTGAATTGCACTCTCAAAAAAACGTTCTACGTATTAAACCAGTTATTTTGCGAACGCTATACTAGTACAGCGAATAATAAGTAACCAGCCATATGACTTGCCTGATTTTCAAACCGCAGCATCAGAAAAGCATAACGCAGCTGGTTGCGCGGTCCGGCAATAATTGTACCAATACAATAATGAAACACAATAGAGAGGATATATGATATGACAAAAATAATATTTGCAACAGGAAACAAGGATAAGCTCAGAGAAATCAAAGAAATACTTTCAGACTGCGATGTGGAGATTCAGTCAATGAAGGAAGCCGGTATCAATGTGGATATCGTGGAGGATGGAAAGACCTTTGAGGACAACGCACTCATTAAGGCGCGTGCAATTGCGGCGCACACAGATGCAATTGTTCTAGCAGACGACTCAGGGCTTGAGATTGACTATCTTAACAAGGAACCGGGAGTATATTCAGCGCGCTATATGGGCGAGGATACTTCCTATGATATAAAGAATAATAACCTTATAGAACGCCTTGACGGTGTGCCAAAGGAAAAGCGAACAGCACGCTTCGTGTGCGCTATCGCAGCAGTGCTTCCGGATGGAAGGGAGCTTGTGACCAGACAGACTATGGAGGGCTATATCGGCTGGGAGATAGCAGGTGCAAACGGATTTGGCTATGATCCTATATTCTATCTTGATGAGTACGGCTGCTCTTCTGCAGAGCTTACACCACAGCAGAAGAATGCCATAAGCCATCGTGGCAAGGCTCTTCGTGCCATGAAGGAGCTGCTTATGAAAGTGCTGTAACACAGCAAAAAAGGCTGCCGGAAAGCGCCTGGGCGCGGCCCGGCAATTGCCTTGTAAAAAAATATTAAAAAAAATAAAAAAAGTTGTTGACAGAATGACTTCTTTGCTATATACTAATTCTTGCGTCACGGAAAGAACGCAAAACAAAAACCTTCGGGGTGTGGCTCAGCTTGGCTAGAGCGCCTGGTTTGGGACCAGGAGGTCGCAGGTTCGAATCCTGTCACCCCGATTATATGCGGGTGTAGTTCAATGGTAGAACACCAGCCTTCCAAGCTGGATACGTGGGTTCGATTCCCATCACCCGCTTAGATATTGCAGCATTTGCAGTATCGCATGTGTGTCTGTAGCTCAGTTGGATAGAGCACCGGCCTTCTAAGCCGGGTGTCGGGGGTTCGAATCCCTTCAGGCACATTTCTTATTTCATATTAATTCCATATGGACCATATGAAGTAAATATGGTGGGTATAGCGCAGTTGGTTAGCGCGCCAGATTGTGGCTCTGGAGGCCCAGGGTTCGAATCCCTGTATCCACCCTTTGCATTAGTGCAAAAGTGTCGTGCGCATTATATGCGTATCCGTGCGGCGCACGAGTATTACTCAAGGGCTATCGCCAAGCGGTAAGGCACAGGATTTTGATTCCTGCATTCGTTGGTTCGAATCCAACTAGCCCTGTTACAATCTGATAGATATGGGATATTAGCTCAGGTGGTAGAGCACTTGACTTTTAATCAAGTTGTCCGGGGTTCGAATCCCCGATGTCTCATTCTCAGTATTCATACTACTTGATACTGATTTTATTGCGTATAACTATTTCGCCAAGAAAGTGTAGGTTAAGCACACAGAAAGCGAGGTTGTTATATGTCACAACAGATTCAAATGAATCATCAAAAAGTTCTTAAAGTTGCAGACGCTTATGATTTATTTATTCGTAAGTGTAGAGTTAAAAACTTATCTGATGCAACAATCCAATCCTACAATACTAAAATCAAGCCATTCATTGATTATTGTAATGGCGGTAATATCGTTTCAGTAACTATTGATACAGTCGATGGATTTACTGATATGCTTAAGACAGAACATCATGTTAATGACGTGTCCGTTGTATCTTATTTACGGTCAGTAAGAGCGTTTCTTTATTACTGTATGGAATGTAATTACATGGCTACATTTAAAATCCATTTGCCAAAAGCTCAAAAAGCTATCAAGGAAATCTATTCAGACGAGGACTTAGAGAAGCTACTGGTTAAGCCAAACACAAATACTTGTTCTTTTACAGAATACAAGACATGGGTGTTTGAGAATTATATGATAGCCACAGGAAATCGTCTCAGTACGGCTCTAAACGTCCATATTAAGGATTTAAACTTTAATGACGGACTAATTACCTTGCGTAAGACAAAGAACCGCAAACAGCAGATTATTCCACTCAGCGCAAGCCTAGCAGAAATCCTACAAGAGTATTTAGTTGTACGTGGTGGAGATCCTGATGATTTTCTTTTCTGCAATAACTATGGTGGACAGGCAAGTAACAGAACATGGCAGACATTGGTGTACCGCTACAATATTAAACGTGGTGTCAATGTTACCTCAATTCATGCTTTCCGTCATTCGTTCTCACGTCTATGGTTGCTCAATCATGGAGATATTATGAGACTTAAGACCATACTTGGACATAGTAATATAGCCGTGACAAATGAATATCTGCAAATGTTCGGGCAAGATTTACAAATGGATTTTGAAAAATTCAATCCACTAGACAACATGAAGAAGAAAGAAGCACAGATTAGGATGTAGATGGAGAATAATACTATGAAGAAATGGATCAATGCAGATAACGGAAGAGTAACACAGGTGATTAAATTTGATGATGGCTCAAAGATGGAACTGCCATTAGATAAGAATGGTAACTTGAAATGGTTTGATGATGAATTATTAAGAAAGGAGAATAAATGAATATACAGAACATTACAGAGCGTCAGTTTGACAAGACAATGCAACGTGAGAATGTATCTGTAATTGATTACTTTAATGGAACAAAGTATGATGTGTTCTTCCGTAGGAACAATCGAAGCGTATCGCCAGAGGGTAAAGTGAGATTATATTATAAGCAAACCTCTAAGATTGACTACGGAACTACATTTACTTTGAATGGTAAACAGTATATTGTAATCAATCAAGACGCAGATGAGAGTGGATATTTCTATTCAACCATAGCAAAACAGTGTAATGAGATTGTTACGCTTGCAGGAAATGAAATTCCAGTTGCAATTGACAAGGACACTTTTAATATACAAAATGGTTCAGTATTGAACTATATTAATGGTGACGTAACTATCTATGCTCAGTTGAATGATATAACATCAGCCGTTGCAGTCAATGATGTCTTACAAGCCTTTGGCAATTATTATAAAGTAGGAAATAGGTTCATTGACGGACGTATTATATATTTCAATCTTGAGCAGACAGTTAAGCCACAGGACAATTATAAAATCATATATAATGGTGTAAGCTCATTTGATATGAAGGATTCTACAACTTATCAGTTAAGCTACACTGTGACAAATAATAATTCAATAATAGTCAATCCGACTATTACTTATCAAAGCTCAGCCAATGATATAGCTACAGTTGACGAGAATGGTCTTATGACTATGCTCAAAGAGGGTTCAGTTGATATAACGGCTACGGCATATGGAGCTTCATGCACTACAACCATGACTATTGCAAATACATCAGCACCGACATATACACTTAGCCTTACATCATCATCATCTGATACAATTAAGGTTAATGGCACATATAAGACAATGACCTGTAGATTTGCAGACAAGGATGGACAGGACATAACAGATAGTTTAGTCACTGAACTTTCAGCCGAAGATTTTACGTGGACTTGTGCAGTTGGCTCAACTGATTTGACAAATAACTCAGCCGTTGTCTGGGCGAATGGCTCAGCCGTTAATACAAAGAAGATTAAGCTAACTGATGGAGCTTATGATTATCTTGGACAGACACTCACTGTCAAGGTTACAGTCAATGGTGTAACGGCAAGTAAAGATTTGGAGATAACTGAGTAGAAACACTAAAATGTTCGAAGCAAACATCCCCATTTTTGCCTTATATATCAGGTGATTATGGGGATGTTGGAACTAAATTTCGTTCCCCTTGAATGTATAGAAGAGAAAAGCAAAATGTTACTTTTTAGAAAACTCTGAAAACCCTTGATTTATAAGGGTTTTTGCACATTTTTACAAAAAATTCGATTTTCTTAAATGTATAGAAGAGAAAGAAAAATGTCACGGAAGCCTAATACCATACAAGCCTTGATTTAACTAGGTTTACAACAACCATGTCCGTTTTTCTTATTATGTAAGAGAGAGTATAAAATAAAAAACATTGATTTATTTTAATATGGCTCGGCTTTAAAATTGCAAAAAATTACAAAATTCGGCAAATTGGGGGTATCTCAGATAACGAATTTCGTGACCAAATTTATTTTACTATGGGGGAGTATAATCCACCTTGACATTTTTTATCATAAATTCGGCGTTTAAGCTTGTCTCAGACAACGAATTTCGTGACCAAATTTAAGTTACATAGGAGAGGGTAGTTACAAAAAAACAAGTAAAATTCCGCATATCTTTAATGATATTTTGCACCCATTAGTAATGGACTATTTTTAAATGTTATTTTTTTAAATAGTCCATTCATTATGGACTTTCATTTGTGTCTATATGGAGAATAACATATCATGCACAAAAATATTCGGCAACTAATTGTGCAATTTTGCCAAAAACATAGTAAAATCAAGGCTTTTAGCGTTCAACTTAACGTCCGTAATATGGAGGGAAGAAAATTCGCATCCAAAATAGACTATTTTTGTGCAGACATAATTATTTTGACATACAGAAAGGCTAGTAAAATCAATGGTTTCAGAACTTGAGCAAATCCAACCTTATGAGGAGAAATAAAAAGCGTATAATCACTAGACTTTTTAAAAATCTCAATTTTCCTTGTAAAATAAGGGTTTATTGGTATTTTTAGCTTCACATATATCATATATGGAAAGCAATGTTTGATTTAGAAATGGACTTGTAGCGAAATAGAAATCCTTATATTACCTATGAATCACAAGGACAAAATAGCATTTTTGTGTAGCTATATATCATATATGGAAAACCATGTGAATGAGAAACGCTTAAATGTTACGAAAAACTCAATCTCGTGAACCCTTGATACATAAGGTTTTCAAAGTACATTTTCAAAAAAATTTGATTTTCTTAAATGTAGAAAGAAACGTTAATTTAACCACTTTTTATAATTCTCAAAAACCCTTGATTTATAATGGTTTTAGATACATTTTTTCAAAAAAATTCAATTCTCTTAAATGTATATAGAGAAAAGCAAAATGTTACTTTTTAGAAAACTCTGAAAACCCTTGATTTATAAGGGTTTTTGCACATTTTTACAAAAAATTCGATTTTCTTAAATGTATATAGAAGAAATTTTTAGGAGCATACTTCGGTATGTTCCTTTTTTGATGAAACAAAGTTGCGTAGATTTGGTGGTTACGAATAAATCGGAAGCACCAATTTACATATATAACAAAACACACAATGTATTGTGGGGCGTAAACATGAACTCAGCGAGGGCATGATAGAGCAACACAGAAAGGAGCAATTTAATGGAACTTAATATTGAAGGATTAACACAGGAGCAGATTGAAGCAGTAACAAAACTTGTACAGTCGGAAACAGATAAGGTCAGAACAAAGTACAGTTCGGAACTTAAAACTGTCAATGATGAATTAGCAAAGTACAAACCAAAGCAGAAATCTGATTTTGAACTTGCTTTAGAACAGCGTATTGCTAATCTTGAAGCAAAGGAAAAGGAAGTAGCCAATAAGGAAAGAGCAATGACGATTGCGGATAAACTTAAAGCTAAAGGACTTCCTAGCGAACTGGCTCAGTATCTTAATCTTGGTGAGGATATTGATGGCTCAATCGACAAGGTAGGTGACACACTCGGCAACTACTTTCTCGGACAGGTATCAAATCCCTCTGGCAATCACGCTACCAACAAAGGAATCACAAAAGCCGATTTCGCCAAAATGTCGTACGCTGAAAGAGCAAAACTTTTTCAGGAGAATAATGAACTTTATAAAGCACTTAGTAAATAGGAACTGTTAAGCAGTTCTTTTTTTATTGTGCGGAAAGGACTGACGAATGGATGTAAACACAATCCAAAATGCCATTAGTACGCTTGGCTTTCCTATCGTGTGTGTTCTTTTCTTAGGTTGGTTCATCTGGAAGATCTGGATGAGTCAGCAAGACCAGAACAAAGAGCGAGAGGACAAGTTATATGAGTATCTTGGCAAAGCACAGGCGGTCAATGAAGAGTTGACCAAAACTAATTCAGAATTTGTAGAAGTTTTACACTCGTATAAATCTGATTTGGACACTATCAAAAATGATGTAACTGAAATTAAGCAAAACATGAAAGGTTAATAAGGTGAATTTATATGGCAACAATTAACAACACAACAACTAGCGCAGTAAACAAGAACATGATTATTCCGGAAGTGTACTCAGCACTTGTACAGGAAAAGATTGCAGGAAAGTGCCATGTAGCAAATATGGCAAAAGTTCTTGGTGACTTACAGGGTAAGCCAGGCGAAACACTTACTGTACCTTCAATCGTATATGATGGAGATGCTACCGACTGGACTCCTGGTACTGCTATGACTGCAACAAATCTTAAGACAAAGACAAAGAGCTTCACAATCAAAGCAATCGCAGCACCTGCATATGACATCTATGATTTCGACAATGAGGTTGAGATGGGTAACTCTATCGAAAACGCTTCGAAAAATCAGTCAACTGCCATCGCAAGAAAGATGGATGCTGATGCTATCACAGAAGCACTTAAAGCTCCATTCAAAGCAACAGTAGCTACAAGCGGTGTTATCACACAGGACGAGTTACTTGATGCACTTGGTCTGTTCGGGGACGACAGAAATGTCGAGGACTTCGCAGGAGCAGGTATCGTAGCACACTCTGCATTTGCTAAGTCATTCTACAGCATGGATTTATTCGTCAAGAGTACATCAACAACTGCACAGGCAGGTAATGGTATCGTAAGAAACGATTGTATCGGTTCATTCCTTGGAATCAACGTATACCTCTCTGACAGATGTGTAGAGTCTAGCAAGCCAGTAATGCTTATCATCAAAACTGATGCTCTTGGCATTATTCCAAAGGAGACTCCATTCTCTGAGGTTGCTCGTGACGCTTCTAAGAGACTTAATACAATCTACTGCTCAGATGCTTATGCAATCGGTGTGATTGATGAGTCAGGAATCGTTGTTGTTCGTGCTAAAGCGTAAAAATAATTTGACTTAGTGGGGGTGGTGTCTTAAATGACACTGCCCTAAGGAAGGACAAGACAAATGTTAGACGGAACAGTATTACAAAGATTAAGAATGAGGTCGGGCAAGACATTAGTGCAAGTGGCTGATTGGTGCAATGTATCTAAGAGGTACATAATTTATATCGAACAGAATAAAGAAGTACCAAGCGAAGAAACATATGAAGCTTATCTGAACTGTGTCTATGGTACTGGAAAGCCACTGCCACATGAGCCACGATGTAATCAGACCTCTAGAAAAAAGGAACAAAAGGAATAGAAGGTGCAACAATGACAGGAAAAGAGTTTCGCATATGGCGAAGATATAAAGAAATTTCTCAACAAGTAGTTGCGTCATTTGCGGAATGTAATAAGAGCACAATATGTCGTTGGGAAAAGGAACAAATCAATTTATATCCAGACCTATATAACAAGGTCATGGAATTTTATGAAACAAATAACAAATAAACAAATAAGCGACTATAGGTCGAGAAAGGAAGGTGAGATAATTTGTTATGTAATTATTTCGCCTTCATCTTGATTCGTAGTGGGTTATCTCACTATGGATTAAAGAATGAAGGAAGAATATAGACAGAAATTATTAAAAGGAAACGAATGGATTGATGGCACAGATAAATTTGGTCTTACGTTAACTGATGATTTAGATTCACTTTTATCATGCGCTATCTTAAAACAGATTAAAGGTTGGAACATTGAAAGTGCATTTATATTTAATGACAATAAGGTGCATGAAAAAGATAAGCAGAAACTTGACTGCTATTATAAAATCGCTGATACAGATAATGAACAGATCGGTGTAGATTTTGCTAAAGCAGAGGGAAAATGTTTCGACAATCATCTTACACAGTTTACATATCACGAAGAAATAAATCCACAAGCAATCAATTTAAACAGAGTACAGAACATTTACAGAGAGAAGTACTGCAAGAAGTATAATCTGTCAACTGTATTACTTTTATGGTCTTTATATGATTTACCAAAGAAAAAATTAACAGATGAATTAATGATGTTGCTCATAGCAATAGATTCAAGTGAATCTGGCTTTTACACAGATAAGAGATGGGTTGGCATACATGAATATTGGATAAATGAGGTACTTGATCTGCCTGAATTATTAGAGTTTGAGCGCAGTCATACAAAGGAAGAATTTAACAAATTTAAAAGAGAGCTAGGCTTAGTAAAAGGTCGTAGCAAGATTTGGGTAGAAGATAAAAAGTTATGCACTGACATAGACCTTGAAGCAGTGAATGAAATCTTATGGTGGAACACTGACATAGAAATTAAGCTACCAGAAGTGGACTTCTATCGTAATGGCATATATAAAGACAATATCATAAACATACAAGGATTTCCAAGTAGCATCAATTCTATTTGTGACAATCCTTTTTCTTATGCTATGACAAGTAAATATGCAGTAGCAGTTTCAGAACAGGTGATGTAATGAATTATTCAAATGAACATAAAACAGAGTGCTATATATTCAGTGGATATGTAGCCAATGAATTGCTGAGACGTGGGTACAGAATAACTCACGTCAAGGCAGACAAGAAGAACAAACAACGCTCAGTATTCTTATTCAAAGTGGAGAATAATATAGAAAGAGCTATTGACTCTATTACTGAGCAGATGAATTAGCTACCTATTTAGGTAGAGTATTTTCCATAATACTCCTTAAATTTTTTGCATAGTTAATATTTTATAGGTAGTCCATTATGGGCTACCTAATCCTCCAAAAAGAAAGGACACAGAAAGATGAATGAATATTTTTATGAAATGACAAAAGACTTAAACAACAGAGAGTTTGAGAAAGTATATAAATCATACAGAAAGGGGAATAAGATTCATGAAAGAGAAAGATACAGTGATAATCTTCACAGCGAAGAAAGCGAGAACTTTATTGAAGATGGGTTATACGCTTGTTGATATTAAGCCAGATAAGATGGATGTAGATCATAAGAGAAGTGTATTCGTTTTCAAGAATGATGATGGAATTTTGGAGAATATATAAGTGGCTCAAAATTGAATCAAATTTATCTTTATCACTTAAAGAAATAATCGTCTGCCCTAATCGGGCATCCGTTCCTTGAAGTAAGAAAGAGAAGTTTGCAATTTTTCACTTGGAAGATACACATATTGAGTTAGCCCTTGCGGTCTAAGTATCTCTCTTAATGGAAACCAAGTGAAGAAAACAACACAGGCGTATGCCACTCGTACCTACAACTTTCCAAAATCGTCCGTTGAGATGCACATATAGTAAAGTTACTTAATATGTACTCCTCAACGGTCGAAAATGGAAAATCAAAAATGTAACACTTGTCCGTCAAGGACAACTCAATATGTATCAAACAAAACACAAAAAAGGAGAATTAAAAAATGACAACAGTAAAAATTATCAATCCAGTGCAAGCAGGATTTTATTATGAGAATGGATTAAAGCCAGTAAGAGTATTTTTCAGTAGAGACAAATGGGTTTGGGAGTTTGATAAAGACGAGAGCAATCCACTCTATACTCGTTGGCTGAATAATGAGCATAAAAATAAAATGAGCAATTAAATATGAATGGAGATTATTAACATGAATGAGATTAAATTAAATACAGAGTATACATACAAGCAAATAGTTGAGCTCTTAGGATGGAAAAATTATTCGGGTGGTAATGGCAAGAAAGCTCAAATCAAAGAGATAGAATCATCATTTGAATATTATCATCCTATAAATAAGAAAACCCACAAGGAGAAGAAGTCATATATCTTTACAAAGCAGTTGAAAGATTTGGTTGAGCCTAAACATGGTGGTGTGCGTAATACAAATTATATTCAACCTATGATGGACTATCTCAGAATGAAAGTTGATATGGGCTATGATTTTAAATCATTTACTACATGGTTCTGTGAGGACTTGGATTTGTTGAATAGAGATATGTATGACATTGCATATAAAAGTGAGGATGAGATTGCTCTGTTTTGTCAGGAGAAAGGTATCTCAAAGCCACAACTTTTAAGTGAGTATATCAGCAAGACCAAACATCATATAAAGGATATGTTTCGTAAATCTTTGAACGCATTGGCTAAACAGGATATGACTGAGTTCTATGATGGCTATACTTTTCGCTATAAGGTTGGAATGAAAAGTCGTGGCAAGTTTGATTCAGATGAGCTTAATGAAATTATCCAAAGAATAGAGACAGATATTTGTAATGAGATGCAAGAGACTTATAATCTTACTCCGTCTATGAAAGGTCGTCAGTTACTCTTCCTTATATATAGTAATAAAAGTTACAAGGACGAATTTGATGAAAAGAAATATGAAGCTCTTATGGCAGATGAATCAGCCGTGAAACTTATGAATAAAGCTATTGATGAAAAAGAGACAGATATTGGAGATTACTGTGGGCGCAAGTACATAGATGAAGAACATCCTCTTATAAGTTACTGGCAGTCCGTAGCTATTTATCAGATAGATGGCTTAGAGTATGACGAGGGCATTGAGAAAGAAGTCAGCAATAATATTCGCAAGAGAGTAAGACGAGACATTTTTAATATCAAGTGGAAAACCAAAACAGGATATTCTTATTGTCCTTATGACTCATGGGAAGATGCTACTGATATAGTCAAGATTGAGAAATTATTATTCACACATTTTGACGAAGACTTTGATGATGGAACATCACTTGATTTAGCGGTGCTTGATAATGAATTAAAGGATTTTTTATTGGATGACGTTTCCAAAAATGGTAAATCAGATGGATTAACGGAAGAAGAAAACAGATTATTTGATAGGGTGTCTATTGCATAGGCATCCTTTTTCATTGCACTCCAATTGGAGTGTATTGGAATAGTTTTAGAAAGTGAGGAACATAAAATGAGAAAGAAAGATTTAATTGCAGAGAACAAGAAGTTAAAAGACGAGGTTGAAGATTTAAAGCGTCAGTTGACATATGCAAAGACACAAATAGATATAAAAGATATTTGCTTGATGCTTAATAAGGAAAGAGAGGTATATCATGACTAAGGAAAAGACAATTATGCAAGCATTAACAGAGGTTGTTCCTAATTATCTTGCGTCCTATCTTTGTTGGTATTACTCTGATCCGAAGAAAAGAATTAGTTGGGATGAACTCTGTAAATCAGATGCTAACTTTAGAAGTAAAAGCGGTGGGAATAAAACAGAAGATTTTGCAGAGCAGAATTGGCTCATTCGTGATGATGTTCAGAAAGCAATGATTATCTATTTGCAGTATATGAAGCGTTATAACTTTATGAAGCGTTATCAAGAGATGAATAAGAAAGCATTGTCTGGTGACGTGAACAGTGCCAAGTATGTTGATGAAATGGATAAGCTACTCGACAAAATGTCAGTTGATAAATCTACGGAGAGTGAAATTGATAAACTCTTACAGGGGGTGAATATCAATGCAGATTAGTTTAGATACTGCCAAGAAGTTAAACTGGCTATGGAAAGATGAAAATAAGATTGAATGGATTCAGACATTCATAAAGATTACGGATAAAGAGACTCATACAGTTCCATTCATTCTTACTGATGAGCAGAGAAATCTTGTTGAAAATCTGGCTCATAAAAATATTATAAGCAAGTCAAGACAGTGCGGAATCTCGTCAATAACTCTAGCCTTATCCATAAGACAGAGTGTGATATATCCTAATACAACGTGTGTGCTTATATCTCATACACAGACAAGTACCAATGCCGTGTTCGAGAAATTAAAGCAACAGTTTTATTCTTTACCAGATTGGTTAAGACCAAATTTGCTTACTAATAACAGACAGGCACTTACATTTGAAAATGGTTCTAGTATCGTGTGTATGACTTGTGGTAATCGTCCGATTGGACGAGGTTCTACTTATAATGGCATAGTTCATTTATCTGAGTTTGCTTTTTATAAGAATCAGCAGGAACAGTTGACCTCTATTATGCAGGCAGTAACAAGTTCAGCAACCGTGATAATTGAGTCAACATCAAATGGCTACAATGAGTATTCGTCACTCTTTTTAGGAGCAAAGAATGGAGAAAATGACTGGAAACCATTTTTCTTTAATTTCATAAACGGAAGAGCACTCTTCAAGCCACAGTATGATGAAGCAGTCAGATTGTATAAGGCTCGTCACAATGGCAAGATGCTCACTGAGGGTGATTATGATGAGGAAGAATTACAGTTGGCTAAATTAGGCATGACACCAGAACAAGCCGTGTGGAGAAGAGGTAAAATTGCAGAATCTTCTTTAGAATCTTTCCACGTTGAATATCCTGCTACGCCCGAACAGAGTTTTGTAGCTACAGGAAGTGCAGTTGTATATGACAATGCTAAAGTAGTTAAGCTACAACAGGCATTAGTAGAGCAGAACATCAAGCCACTATCTATTGATAAGATAGTTGGTCTGCCACAGATACTTAGGACTTATGTGCAGAATAAATCACTTGATATATATAAAGTGCCAAGAGTCGGCATGAAATATTACGTAGGCGTAGATTGTAGCGAGGGACTCGGAGGTAAACATGACTACTCTACTATGTTTGTAATGGATAAGGATGGTGAGCAAGTAGCGGAGTTCCATAATAATAAGGTAGCTCCTTTTATATTTGCCGACATAGTTAATGCAATGGGAAGATGGTACAACAAAGCATTACTCTGTGTCGAGAAAGCATCAGGCGGTCATTCTGTTATTGAGAGATTACGTTATGAGCATCATTACGGAAACATGGTCAAGTATAAAAGTTATGATGAGTTTAACAGAACTGTTTGGCAGATTGGTTATTCGACTAATAACAAGACTAAAAGTTTGGCGGTTAATGATTCAAGGGAATGGTTTGATAAAGGAATGGTTAAGATTGTCAGCAATAATCTTTTAGAGGAAATGAAAACATTTGTGGCAGAAGAGAATGGTTCATTTAATGCGGTTGTCGGCTGTCATGACGATTTAGTTTCTGCTTTTTGGTTGGCAATTCAAGCTATGAAGAATGGCTTTTGGTATCCATTTTAATCAGAATAATTATTAACAGAATAGGGAATTTAGGACTTTAATGACGTTAGGTATAGATTTATATGCCTAGCTTTTTTTATTGTCTATTTTCCCTATTGTAACAGTAAATAGAAAGGAAGAAATATGACAATACAAGAATATATAGATAAGCAGTATGATGGTTCTGCTACTTGGTTCATGGAAGAAGTTAATCAGAAGAATCATGTGGCTAGAATTGCAGGTGTTGTAGCAAATATGGATTATCTTGCAGGACGACACAAGGTATTAGGCAGAGAAGATTGCTATTACAAAGGTAAGGTATTAAGGACACGTAAGACTATATTGAATTATGCTAAAACTGTTCTGCGTTTTCACGATACTTTTTTATTAGGCAAGAAGGTTTCATTAAGCTCAAAGAATAATGAGACAGTTAATACATTCAATGATATTTATAGGCTTGGTCAGTACGAGACAGTTGACTATCAGATACTTGACAGAGTAAATAAGTTTGGTGACGCATATGAGGTTGTGTATATTGATAATGGAGTGATTAAGAGTAAAGTGCTTGATAGTGCTTGCAGTTATCCTGTATATGATGATATGGGAGAGTATCTTGCTTTCATTGAAACATGGACGGATGTATTTACAAGTATCACTTATTGGAATGTATATTATCCTACATACGTTGAGCTTTGGAGTAATGAGGGTGCAGATGAGCATTTAGTATCTACTACTATGTCTGTTGGTCTGCCTATCCACTATCATAATTTCAGTGATGAGGACTACAACTATGGTGTGAGTATGCTTACGGACATTAAACCTATCCTTGACGAGTTAGAGGACGTTATGAGCAAGATGGGTGATGCTATTTATGTTAATTCGCTCAATCCTATGAATGTTGCTATCGGACAGAGAATAGAGAGTTCTATTCCGACAGATGCAGTTGGTTATGTACTCAATTTGGATGCAGGTGACTATAAGGTAGTCAGTGCGTCTATGGATTATAATACGATTAAATTGTATCTGGATAACCTTAAACAGATGCTCAATGATATTAGTTGTATTCCTAGTGTATTAGGCTCTAGTACCAATATTGCTAATGTTAGTTCCGTTGCTATGCAGATATTGTATGCTATGGCTCAGGTCAATGCAGATGAGACTAAGAAGTGGCTTAATATTGGATTCAGAGAGAGATTTGAGAGATTTAAGAAGATACTGAGTATGCAGGGCATTAGTGTAGAGAGTGACGTTGATGTTATCTATAATGTGTCTATGCCAGTTGCTACTACTGAAATGATTGAGAATCTTAAGGCATTGCAGGAAATGGGAGCAATCTCAAAGGAAACAATTATGGAAAAGAGTGATATTGTCAGTGATGTAGAGGTTGAAAAGAAGAGGTTGAGTGGTGAAAATGTAAAGGGTTCTCCAAATGGAGAAACCTTAAAAACCACTGATAATGTGGATAACTCTGTGGATAACTTGAAATAAATTGTGGATAACTTTAAATGTTTCACGGAATGTTTCACGGAGTGAAGTTTTTTTGGTGGTTATATGTGGTAATTCAAAGCAATTATGCGCACTATATTTGACGCATTTTGCATATATCATAGTTTCTGCAACCACAATATCTTGCGTAACGGCTTTATCCGTACAGTTTATCAGGCATCGGCTATTTATCAGGCATTTACTATTTATATGTGGGGAAAAAGAGTGGATAATAGTGTAGTATTGTACACTGTTTACATAGTACTAAAGCACAAGAAACCGAGATTTCATAGGAACATTCATTTGACTGTTAGTCAAGTGTACGTGAAATTGTGCAAAATGCTATATATGTGTAGTGTTTATAATGCCTATATTGTGCAAAAATACCGATTACCCCTAGTGCTAAAGCGGTCTTATAGCTAATCAAAAATTCCCCCACAGAGCAATTTTTAGGACTCCGCAATATCTGACTGATTCACACCCTAAAATTTTCGGGAGTGAGGATTCCGAAGAATTCGGCAAGCAAATCCGAGCCGAAACTTTCGGATGGGAATCAATATAAAGAGGATTCTGAAACATCTCAAAGGAAAATTCCCTTTAGATCATCATGGACTAATCAAGGTGTGGAAAATTTACCACAGGTTGAACCGTTTTACCAAATTCGGTCAAACGAGAATACCGTTTCGGTAAATTTACCAAAAACAGTCAGATATGCACACAATGCACTTCCAAAATAAACCTAGATATGGTAAGATATTCATATATTATAGATAGGGGGAATCGTTATGGCTCTGATTAAATGTCCTGAGTGTGGAAAGGAAATATCGGATAAAGCGGTTGCATGTCCTAATTGTGGCTTTCCATTAGACCAGTTAGAAAAAGATAATAGCATAGAAAAGGAAGATGATGGAAAATTATATAAAGTAATTTTAAAGAATGTTCCTACAGATGCAAAAGTTAAGGCAATAAAAATAATAAGAGATATACATAGTAACTTTGGATTGGCAGAAGCAAAAAAATTTGTTGAAACTATACCAAACACAGTCACAACAGGATTGATATATTCTGATGCAATAAAATTACAAAAAGAATTTACAGATATAGGTATTACTGTTGAGGTTGAAGTAGATGAAAAAGTGGAATCTAAGGTTGATGTTTTTTCTGAAATGCAGTCCAATGAAAGAGAACGACAGGAAAAATATGCAAGAGAGGCAGCCATTGAAGATAGTAAACCTAAGTGTCCTACTTGCGGTTCAACAAATATACAGAAAATATCAGGAACAAAGCGTTGGTTGACTACTGGATTATTTGGATTAGCAAGTAGTAATGTTGGAAAAACAATGGAATGTAAAAATTGTGGATATAAGTGGTAAGCAAACTAAATAACAACACTAAGAGAGGTCTACGGCAAAACACCGTAGTCCTTTTTTATTGCATATAATAAAGAAAGGAGACACACATGCAAGTATTAGATAGATTAAAAATGGAGTTATCCAATCAACAGTATTTCTCTGATGAGCAATACATTCAGTTCCTTGCAGAGAACTCATTAACTCCAACAGATGAATATGATAAATCAACAATGCAGAAACCTTTACTGCTTACTGTAATAGACATATTTGAAGCGGTTGCAAATGATACCGACCTCATGCAGTCAATCAGTACAGAGTTTACAACAGTAGGTGCTGCATATAAATATATAGAGCAACGAATAGGACAAATCAAAGATAAGATAGCTTCAATTCCAGAGCCAGATGAGGAGTATTCTTGTTTCTCTCTGATGTATACAGATGGTAATGCTCAACCACCTAGACAGAATGTGGGCGGTAATATTTCATCTATTCCTAACTCAGAGATTGATTCATGGTTTTAGAAAGGAGCTTCAATGGAATATTTAGACAGAGAGGGTGGCAAATATCTTGCGACCAAATTAAAATCTTATGTAGATAATAAGGTTACTGATTTACCTAGTGGAACAGTAGACCTTACTAATTACTATACTAAGGAAGAAACAGATCAGTTACTTGCTAATCTGCCTAGTGGTGGCACTGGTACAAAAGGTGACAAGGGTGATACAGGTGTTGGAGTTTCTTCTATTAGATTAGTCAACTATGAGCTTATCATTACGCTGACTGATGGCACAGTTCATAATCTTGGCAATATACGTGGAGAAAAGGGCGCACAGGGCGAAAAAGGCGCAGATGGTATAAATGGTATAAATGGTACTAATGGTACAGATGGTGTATCTCCTACTGTTTCTGTTACTGAGACAACTAATGGACATACAGTAGCTATAACAGACGTTAATGGCACACAGAGTTTTGATGTTCTTAATGGCAAGGATGGTAAAGATGGTGCTAGTGGTGGTTCTTCTGGTGGTGGTTCAGCAATTACATATGCTTATGATACAGAGATTGCCACAGGTGAAACATGGGTAGATGGCAAGCCTATTTATCTTAAGGTATTTCATGTAGATAAGCTCGAAAGTGCGCCAAGTGACTGTATTACTTATGATAGCTTATTTACTGATATAGCTCCATTTGCTGAGACATTTGTCTCGGCTGATAGTACATGGCACAGAACAAGTGGAACATATAAAGAAACATTTAGCGGTAACATTATGATGCAGGCAGTTCCACCATTTGGTACTTCGCTTGGCGCAGTATCTGATGCAGTACAGGATATGTTATCATATACTGCTTGGACTAAGCCGTGGCAGAATAGTTCTAATTTTGGTATTACTGTTTGTAGAGGTAAAAATATATGGCAGTATTCAGTTGATGTATTTGTAAAATATACAAAATTGTAGTTGACAATCTAAATCTGATGGTGTACTATAATGACATAGCGCAGATAGTTAAGCGTAATAGAATCGGAAAAGTTAAGTGAGACTATTGATTTTCTTGGATATTAGCTCAGGTGGTAGAGCACTTGACTTTTAATCAAGTTGTCCGGGGTTCGAATCCCCGATGTCTCATTAGAAAAAGAAAACCATCACTCGTAAGAGTGGTGGTTTTCTTTTTCTATTGATATATGGTGAATTGAACTCCGGACAACGTAGTTGTTCAGCGCGGACCGAAGCGTAGCGTAGACCGAATCCCTGATGTCTCATTAAGAAATCGAAAAATCTCTTGACGTTTTCCATTCTTTATCTTATCATTGTTAACCGAAGATGTGATAAAAGTTGACAATAATGCTATCTTAATTATACTTATTATAATGAGATATTACATGAGAGAAGAAACGCAGGACACAAAGGAGATTAAAATGGATCCAATAATACTGGCACATGAGATAATAGACGGAAGAAGAATCACAAGGGATGATGACCTATCATTTTTCCTTACATGTGATTTAGACGATCTGTGCAAGGGCGCGGATATGATCAGGGAAAAGTTCATTGGGGACAAGGTAGACCTGTGCTCCATCATAAACGGACGAAGCGGAAAATGTCCGGAGGACTGCAAGTATTGTGCGCAGTCAGCACATAATCATACAAATTGTGAGGTTTATGATTTTTTACCTGAGGAGAAAATACTTGAGGCCTGCAGGATGAATGAGAGAGAAGGTGTAGACCGCTTTTCTATAGTTACAGCGGGAAAAGCACTGACAGGTGAGGAGTTTGACAAGGCAATACATGCATATGAGACAATGAACAGAGAGTGTAAGATTGATTTATGTGCGTCAATGGGCTTTCTTTCAGCGGAGCAGCTTCACAGACTGCACGAGGCAGGTGTCAGCAGCTATCACCACAATATAGAGACCTCAAAGCGTAATTTCCCCAATATATGCACCACACACACCTATGATATGAAGATTGAGACGCTTAAAAAGGTGAAGGCAGAGGGCATGTATGCATGCTCAGGCGGCATCATCGGAATGGGTGAGACCTGGGAGGACAGGCTTGATATGGCAGTAAGCCTTGCAGAGGTAGGAGTGGATTCCATTCCGCTTAATGCGCTTATGCCGATTGCTGGTACGCCGCTTGAGGGTCTTGAGCATATCAGTGAGCCTGATATACTGCGTACAGTGTCATTTTTCAGATATATAAATCCAGAGGCTGACATACGTCTCGGAGCCGGCAGGGCACTGCTTACAAATGATGGGGAGCTTGCATTCAAGTCGGGAGCATCAGCTACAATCACAGGAAACATGCTTACGACAGTAGCTTGTGCCACAATCAGGAGTGACAAGGAAATGCTTGAGAGCATGGGCAGGAATGTGACACCTGAATACATGAAATAAAGGTAATTATTCAGAATATAAAATATGTCAAAGATGCGTAAACTAGTACAGCGAAAATTAAGTTGTTGATACATTGAGCGAGGATGCGGTTTCGAGAGTGCATGTCAAAAAACGCAGGCGTAGCGGGCTACGTCAAGGCTTTTTGGCATGTGCTATCGGAATCGCAGACCGGTCAATATATCAATTACTTATTATTCGCTGTACTAGTATTAGTGTTGCGCATCTTTTTTAGTACAAACGACAGGATTGGTTGCGGGGTGAAAATTTTTATTATATAATGAAAACAGGTAATTTAAGGAATTTGTCCGGTACAGCATGGAACATGAATAGGCAATGCGGGGAAATAACATGGCTATAAGAACAGAGCAGATGAAAGAAATTCTGGACATCAGATTTGATGATCCGCAAAAAGAAAAGGAATTGTGTATGCAGATGCTTTCAGAAAGCAAGGACAGGTATACGGAAGCCTTTGGCAGGACATATCTGGGAGATGCATATCATACACTTGGACGGATTGATGAAGCCCTGTTCGAGCTTGGCAGGGGGCTTAAGCTGGCTGAGGCAGACGGATATGAGGATCTTTTGTTTATTTTGTACAATCTGATAGGAATCATATACATGTACCGTGATGATGAACAGAGTGCACTGGATTATTTCTTTAATGGTATTGAGCTGTCAGAGAAAATGAATGACAAGATGATGCAGGCAACGCTGTTGTCGAATATAGCTTATACATACAGGATAGCAGGAGCATACGATAAAGCGGAGAGGATGACAGACAGATTTTATCAGATGATATGTGAGACCGCTGAAAATAAGTCAAATGTAGAGCTTGACAGAATAAGCTATGAGACAGATAAGATAGGACTTTATCTGTGCAGGAATGAACCGGATAAGGCGTGGGAGCTGATGCAGCTTAGCGAAATACAGGCTGATACAGGCGTAGAAAAATATATTAATTTTGCATTCTATTATGGAATAAAAGGTGATCATAAACAGTGTGCCATGTATATAGATACCGCGATGAGCATACTGAGTGAGGATGTTAACAGATATGAGAGCGTATTATATCAGTTTGAAATAATAAGGATAGCCATAGATGCAGGGCTTTATGAAAAGGCATTGCAGATATCAGAAATCTCTGAGGAGCTGATGGAAGAGAACATAAATATCGGAAAATGGGTAAAGCTCATGGGATACCGCATAGAGATATATGAAGCGCTTGGCTGTACGGATGAGCTTAGTGAAGCCTACAAAAGGTATTTTGAATATGATACCATATACGAGGAAGAGAAAAAACAGGCGGCAGTGACCAGAATCAGGCGAAAGATAGAGCTGATTTATGAAATTGACAGGAAAAAGCAGATAGAGCAAAGGCAGGCTGCACTTTCCGATAAGCGCAGCAATGATGAGCTGACAGGTCTGTACAACAGATGGGGCTTAAAGAACCGGATTAAACAGCTTTATAGCGAAAATGACAGTATGAATACCACACTTATGGTTGCCACTGCAGATGTCGATTTTTTCAAGGAGTATAATGATACATATGGACACATTGCCGGAGACATGTGCTTAAAATGTGTGGCAGATATTTTGAGACAAAATATAGGCGATGAGGGTATTATTTGCAGATATGGCGGGGATGAATTCCTTTGTGTGATGAGCAATATATCGCAGGTACAGGCCGAGCAGCTTTTTGCTAAGATAAGTGCCGGGCTTGCCGATAAATATATAGAGAATAGCCAGTCAGGGGTTTCTGACAGGGTGACGATAAGCATTGGTGCGGTCATAGCGAAGCAGTCTGCAGCGATGGATTTTGAGACACTTATTCATGAGGCGGATATGGCACTTTATGAGGTAAAAAACAACTCAAAAAATGGATACCGGGTTAAGAGATTAGGTTAGGATATAGGATGGATAAGCGAAAAGAGATAAATAAATACAGATTTGCAGATCCACAGAGGACCTATAATATATGCTGTGAGCTGCTTGAGCAGGGAAAACAGTCAGGAAATGACTATGATATTGCATATGCATATCTTTATATGGGAGATGCGGTTTTTGCCATGGGCAATGCAGATGAGGCATTAAAATACCTTATGATGGCGGAAAAGGTACAGAAGCAAAATGGCTTTGATGAGCAGCGGATGACTACGTACAATATAATAGGGGTTATTTACTCAAATATGGGCGATTTACAGCTTTCACCGGACTACTATCATGCTGCTATGGAGCTGGCAAGGAAATACAGCAATATTGAGCTTCAAGCCATGATTTACAATAATGTGGGAGTAGTGTTCACATATGCAGGTGATTATGTAAATGCCTCGGAATACTTTAAAAAGTCATATGAATTCTTAAATCAGGAAAATGATGGGGATAATGAATTATCATGCAGTAGGCTGAGTCTTTATCTGAATATATGTGAGGGACTGCAGAATACAAAATGTTATGCTGAGGAAAAGGCTTATCTGGATGAAGTGATGAAAACCATAGATAAGGACACCCTCATACCATTGGAGAGGATTAGGGTGTCACACGTATATGGCATGCTGTATTATGAAACCGGTGAATATGAAAAAGCATTTGATATGTGTATGAAGGTAGTGGCTCTGTCTGAAAACAATATGAATGATATTGATTTATTTGACGATTATTGGGACATAGTAAAGCTGCTTATAAATATGGATAAAATCGAATATACATACGGAATACTTGAAGGCTTAAGCAGTATGGCCGAAAAATCAGATATTGACAGAAAAAGAATTCAGGTCTGCAGGCTTCGCATACAGATATACGAAAAAACCGGTGAAAAGGAAAAATATGCGCAACAGCTTCGCAGATACTATCAGCTTAGGGAGCGAATTAATACTGAGAGAAACAACATAATAATCTCAGCCATAGACAATCGCTGCCGTTTAGAGGATGAACGCAAGAATAACAGACGACTGAACGAGGACAATCTGAAGCTCATGAGAGAGAGCGAGGTTGATGAGCTGACAGGTGTCTACAACAGGCTGGCATTCAGGCGTCGCTATGACAGAATGTATAGATATGCTTTGCGAAATGCTCATACGTATTGTATGGGAATATTCGATATAGACTTTTTTAAAGTATATAATGATTCATATGGGCATATCAGAGGTGACAAATGTCTAAAGCGGATTGCTGCGATATTAATGCATACATCTGACGGCGATTTCTGTGTGGCCAGATATGGCGGTGATGAGTTTGTATTTATGGCATATGATGTATCTGAAGAAAAGGTCAGGGATTTCTTGCACAGACTGATAGAAAATGTAAAAAATGCAGCCATTGAATTTGACTCAAAGCCGGATGGTACGGATAAGGTGACGATTTCCGCAGGTGCAGTTATACAGCAGCATGCAACAGAAGGCACCCGGCTTACCGATCTTTTAAAGAAGGCTGATAAAATGCTCTATGAGGTAAAACAGGCCGGCAAGGATGATTATAAAATAAGCGAATTAGTATATTTCACTGAAAAATAAGAGGTTACGGGGGAAATATGTACAACGATAAAGGCAATACAAAGTATCTGAAGCTGTTAAAGCAAAACTATTCATCAAGTCAGGATGTAATCAGGGAGATAGTCAATCTTTCTGCGATTATAAACCTGCCAAAGGGCACGGAGTTTTTCCTGAGTGATATACATGGCGAGTATGAGGCTTTTTTACATATCATGAACAACTGCTCAGGTGTGATAAAGGAAAAGGTGGATTTGATTTTCAAGGATACGATTTCTGATTATGACAGACAGGAGCTTTGCACGCTTATATACTATCCAAGAGAGAAAATGGCCCTGCTTGATGAACAGGGAAAGATAGACAGTGACTGGTATGCTATGACGTTAAATCAGCTTATACTTGTCGCGAAGCTGCTCTCATCAAAGTACACCAGGTCGAAGGTCAGAAAGGCTCTGCCTGAGGAATATGCGTACATCATCGATGAGCTTTTGCATGCGCAGGAGGATGAGGATGCAAACCAGGTCAGATATCACAAGCAGATATTAAAGACTATAATTGATTTGGAGGATGCGGATGAGTTTATAATCGCTTTGTCTGCACTGATTAAGAGGCTTGCTGTTGACCATCTGCACATTGTGGGAGATGTATTTGACAGAGGAGGAAGCGCGGATAAGATTCTCGATCTGCTTTATGATTATCACTCGCTTGATATCGAGTGGGGCAATCACGACATTCTCTGGATGGGTGCGGCATGTGGAAATGATGCATGTATATGTAATGTCATCCGCAACAATCTGAAATACAACAATGTGGAAATTCTTGAGAATGCCTACGGAATAAGCTTACGACAGCTAATGCTGTTTGGCATGAAAACATATGGTATAGAGGATGGAATTGAGGCTGCAAGGGCGGCCATCACAGTAATGCTTTTTAAGCTTGAGGGACAGCTTATACTTGCACATCCCGAGTATGAGATGGGAAACAGGCTGATGCTTGACAAGCTTGACGAGCTGCAGGATGTAGGAGTGGACAGAAAGCGCTTTCCAACCGTTGATGATGAGAGACCCTACGCACTAAGTGACGAGGAGACTGTCATCATGAGAAAGCTGCACAGACAGTTTGTGACAGGACAGCGCCTGCACAAGCATGTCAGATTTTTGTATGATAAGGGCGGCATGTACAATGTATACAATGGCAACCTGCTCTATCATGGCTGTGTTCCGGTTGATAGCAACGGAGCCTTTGATAAGCTGTATATTGATGGTGAATTTTATCACGGAAGGGCGCTGCTTGACAAATGTGATGAGAAGGCAAGGGCTGCGTATGTGGACAATCCTTATAAGGATGATGTGGACTTTATGTGGTTTTTGTGGGGAGGAGAAAAATCACCGCTGTGCGGCAGAAGGCTTAAGACCTTTGAGATGGAATATGTTACAGACAAGAGCATGTGGGAAGAGCCTTCTAACCCATACTACAGCAGGTATTATGATAAGAGCTTCTGCTGTCAGATACTGCACGAGTTCGGGCTGTATGATGATGATGCGCATATCATAAATGGACATACACCGGTTCACGCAATAGAGGGAGAGAACCCTGTCAGGGCCAATGGCAAGCTGTTTGTGATAGATGGAGGCTTCTGCCGTGCGATGAACAAGAAAACCGGTATCGCCGGCTATACACTGATTTACAATTCACATGGTCTAAGGCTCAAGGCACACACGCCTTTTACATCGGTGGAGGATGCCCTGATAAATAATACTGACATAGAGACGTCATCAGAGGTCGAGGAAAATGATAAGAGACGTATGCTTGTGAAGGATACCGATATAGGAAAGAGGCTTATTGGAGAGATTGATGATCTGCATAAGCTTCTTGAGAACTACAGGAGGCTGTAGGGAACAGGCTTATAAAAAAGGGTTTGATTATTTCACCTGAGTATGGACATTTGGAGTTTACACTCCCAAGGTTCAAAGAATTTGTGTTGTGTAGATAATTATTGCACTGTCGGGATGCTTGAGGCAGCAGGGATAGAGTCTAATAAGGTCAGGGTTGATGTGCAGGATGGAAGGCTTGTGATATCGCGGATTTAAGACATATTAAACGTTTAGTGTTATAGAGACACAAAATATATCATTTTCGGTTTTAACAGAGATAAAACCACTATTTCTATTTACACATTCTTTGACATTTTCAAGCCCATATCCGTGGATATCTCCGGCTTTTTTTACCGAAACCTGTGGAATAGGATTGGATATTTCATAAAGCAGCACATGATTTTTCTGGCGCAGCGTACATGAGATGGATGGTTTGTGACCTGCCGGAAAAGCATCGCAGGCTTCTATTGCGTTATCCATAGTGTTTCCAATGATTATGTACAGGTCAACAGGCGAAATGTTAAGGTCAGTATCCAGCCATAGATTAAAGTTTATGGAGATTCCCAGACTGCCTGCTTTATTAGAGCCATAGTTTAGGATGCCGTCAACAATGGAATTACCGGTATCAATCATTTGGTCAAGGCTTGAAAACTTTTTCTTTAAGGCAGAGAGCTGGCTTTTGGCTTCAGGTCGTGTTTTCGTAGAAACCAGATTTTCCATTGCCAGCATGTATTTTTTTATATCATGCCAAAGTGCGCGGGATTCGTCCTGACGAGCAATGATATCCTGATAGTAAAGCTCCTGTTTGGCAAGCTGCTCCTGCATACAGAGCTGATTTTTCTGTAATTCATAAGATTTCTTTACTATTTCCGTATATCCACAAACCACTATATTGATAACAAGCATACATATGGTGGTCATCACAAAGGTGGAGTATTTACCATTGTCAATAAAGGTAGTGTACTGGGCAAACAGAATAAATATGCTTGACAGATTGCAGAGCATGAGTGGTATGACATGCAGTAGAGCCTTTGAATCAAATCGGGCATTGGTAAATAAAATAATTATGACCAGCAAAAACAGATGAATAATCTTGCTTGTGGTATTGTAGATTAGCCGTCCTTCACTTATTCCTAAAAGTTCATTTATTGAAATTCCAAGTCTGGAAAGTACAAACGCACCAATAACATCGGAAAACATCGACGTGACAAAAAATAATATAATAGTATAGGTGATTTGGAATATTTTGCATTTGAAGCAGAAAGTATAGCATAAAAACAAAAATAAGCTGATAATGACAAGCCGTATAAACATAGGTGTATATAGGGTTGATAGCATTATGACCGCAAAGAGTGATATGCAAAATAGGATAATATATCTGCGGGAAGGGTATACAGGTCTAACCTCTTTATGAAAGAAGTAGAAAACAAGCAGGCATTCTATAATAATGGTATATACTTCAATTGGAAAATTCATTTGATGGTACCTCGTATCAAATTGTTAAAGCGCTCTTGGAAAATGGTCTGTTTTTTCCGAGAAAGTGGAATTTTGCAGCCGTCAGTCATAGTGACAGCAAGTGGTGTAAAGCTGTCCACATAATTCAAATTGATGCAATAGCTTCTGTGAATCTGTACAAATGAAGGATATGAAAAAACCGAAATCATATTTTCCATTGAATCCTTTATCTCCAATGTGGATGTATTTGCAAAATGAAAAATAATGTGCCGGTTCAGGCTCTCAAAATATATGACATCGTTTATAGAAATCATTTTCTGAGTTGAACCACACGTTACCGCTGCCTTTTGCGGAAGAATCTCGTCAAGAGCCTCCTTGACAACACTTTGAAACATTGTAATCGTTATCGGTTTGCATAAAAATCGAAAAGCAATTCCATATCCTCGGACTGCATACTGCAGTGCGTTTGTCGTAAAAACTATTACAGGACGAGGAGAATATCCTGCTAAAATAGAGCCGATTTCAAAACCATTTGGCTTATCCATTTCTATATCAAGAAAAATTAAATCATAAAATTGGGATTTAAAAGCCTCAAGCAGGGCAGAGGCAGACAGGAAAGTAGAAATATTGTATGGTAATTTGCATGATTTGCAGTAATTGTAAAGTATATCAATATCTTGTTGTTCATCATCACAAATAGCAATATTCATAAAAATAATCCCCTTATCAAAACAATTAAGCTATGAAGATTATAAATTATAAATTTTGAATTTACAAGATTAATTTAGGTTTTTCAAATCATCCATCAGATTGAGAACAATATGTTTTTTGTCAATTGATAATTGTTTGGCATAGAGAGCTATCTGATTATCCAATTGCTGACTTTCAGAAGTATGTGTATCGGTGCCCCAAAACAATTCATTTGCGTCTATTTTGAGAGTATTGATTATTTTTGATAAAACAGAAAGTGAAATTTTGCTTTCACCACGTTCAATTTGACCAATAAATCCGCAGGAGCAGTCTGCATATTCACTTAATTGTTCTTGTGTTAGATTATTTTTCAAACGGTAGAAACGTATGATTTTTCCTATATGCTTTATGAATTCTGTATCCTGCATGATTTAACTGCCTTCATATTTAAACTATAGATATTGTAGGTAAAAAAATTAATATTTTGAATATAGTATTACTATCATTTTACGATAGTAATACTACTATATATGCAAAAGGTGTGTATATTTATGTCATTAGTGCATGAGCTATTGTATATACAGTGATGTTGAGTAGAATTGAGAGTGTAAAGAATAAAAACAAAGGAGCAAAGAATTATGGTTAAAAAAGGTATAGTAAAATTTTCAAAAATCGTTGCAACATTTACAATGGTACTTGCTGTTGTCTCTGTGAATGCAACATGTTTCTTTTTTTCACATCAGCCAGATATCCCAGACTCATTGAAAAAAAGAAATGATTAAGAAAGCAAGTACACTAATTGTTGAGTTTTGGATTAAAAATGCAATAATCAAGACTGATGATAAGGAATCATACTGCTATGGTATGGAATTGATTTTGTCTACATTAATAAATGTTGCTTTTATGGTTATATTATCATATTACGTTATAGGATATCCTATAGCATTTATTCCGTACATAGCAGTGTATACTCCGTTGAGGTTGACAGCTGGAGGATATCATGCACGTAGTCATCTTAAATGTATCTTGTATACGCAGATTTCCTTTATTGTATTTGTGATGTCTGCATTGGCATTGGGAAAAAAATATATATGGTGTTTGATGGTGCTATATATGGTAGCAGTGTTAACTGTACTGAGATTGGCTCCGGTTGAAGCAGAAAATAAACCATTAACAGTAGAAGAAAAGCATAAGCAACAATTAAATACATGGGGATTTCAGACTATCATTTTAATTGTAATTGTTATAGAGGCATCATCAGAATGTGTGAGCAGGTAGCTGCCTCTGGCAACACACTTATCCTTTATTCTGCTTGACTACTTTTCATCTGGTATATAAATCAGGGGGCAAGGGTTTCCACGGAGTGGTGCATGCA